>Ga0081455_10000345_pt1 | contig 60779 bp, 52 predicted proteins | sample TabmetS3T2R1_FD_70207 | JGI IMG/M metagenome (GOLD analysis project Ga0081455, IMG submission 70207) | Tabebuia heterophylla rhizosphere microbial communities from the University of Puerto Rico - S3T2R1 | ecosystem: Host-associated > Plants > Roots > Rhizosphere ...
TGCGGGGCTCGACCAACCGTCGGCGGGCAGCGTGGAGCTCGATGGCCGTCGGCTCGCCGAGCTCGGCGTCGGAGTGCGCTCCAGAACCATCGCCTATTTACCACAGACGGCATCGGTCTACTGGCCATTGCTGGGGCGCGATCTGGTGGCGTTGGGCCGTGTGCCGCATGGTGCTGATCTCAGCCGGCCAATGGCGGCCGCAGATGCCGCCGCGATCCGCCGCGCTCTGGTACGCGCCGACAGCTTGGCCTTTGCCGACCGCACCGTCGATGCGCTCTCCCACGGCGAGCGTGCGCGTCTGATGCTGGCGCGCGTGCTTGCCACCGAAGCTCCCGTCGTATTGGCCGACGAGCCCGTGGCGAGCCTCGACCCGGCCTATACGCTCGACGCCATGGCGATTCTGCGGGACGAGGCAAGACGCGGAGCCTGTGTCGTGGTGAGCCTGCACGATCTTGGCCTTGCGGCCCGCTTTGCCGACCGCGTTGTCGTATTGGCCGAAGGCAAGGTCGTGGGCGACGGACCGCCGCCGCTCGCGCTTCGACCCGAGGTGATCGAGGTCGCCTATGGTGTGGGCTTTCGCAACCTGACGATCGACGGCATTGTCCAGCCTGTCGCCTGGAGTCGCCGAGCATGAGATGCCAGCCGCTTGCCGAGAAGCCACACGAGATCGTCCGCCGCCACCTCGCCGAGCCGGCACATGGCTGGAGCGTCGGCACGTGGGGCGCGATCGGCGAGTTCCAGTACGATGCGGACGAGCCGGAACTTGTCGTCGACCTCGCCCATTGGGCCGTATCGAGCGGCCGCGGCGCGTTGCGCATCGGCGCACTGGAGGATGCGCAGTGCTTCGCGATCATCGATGACTCCGATCGGACATGCGAGATCGCCTTCTGCTCGACTCGGCTTGGCGCCCGCCGAACGGCCATCCACGAGCTCGACGAGACAACCTTCGATCTGGGTATCGGCGCCCCTCACATCGACATGATGGTGCGCTTGCAGCCCGGCGACGTTGCGACCCGGGCAGCCTTGCGCGAAGGGGCAGGACGGCCCTTGGTCGATGCCGGCAATCCGGCAGGGGCTGCGATCGCGCGGGCGAGCCCGACGCGCATTTTCGTATCGGCGCTGGCGACATTGGAGGTCCACCAACCGATCCCGCCGCCGGGCGGACGCTCGCCCGAGGGACCGCACAGCCATCTGCTGGCGCATTACCTGAAGGAGGGGCTCACCCGCGCCCCGGGTTCGCCGCTGCCGGCTGGTTTATACTGCGGGCTGAGCCTATATCCCGGGACAAGGCTTTAATTGCGTCCCCCAGGAGACTGCCATGGACGACACGACCCGTACCGAGCTCGAAGCTGCTGCCTTCCGCCGCCTGGTCGCGCATCTGCAGGAGCGCACTGATGTGCAGAATATCGACCTGATGAATCTGGCCGGCTTCTGCCGCAACTGCCTGTCGCGCTGGTATCGCGAGGAAGCCGGCTCCCGCGGCATCGAGATCACTGATCCCAAGGCCCGCGAGATCGTCTACGGCATGCCGTACGAGGAGTGGAAGGCCAAGCACCAGAAGGAAGCTTCCGGCGATCAGAAGAAAGCTTTCGACAAGGCCCAGCACAAGCACGGCTGAGCCATTCCCCGTTATCCCCGTCATTCAGTGCGCGACCGTCATTGAGCTGATGCGGTCGCCAATCCTATGGTCCGCCTTGTTGGATCAAGGAGTACTGGACATGCCGGATGGGAGCGCGGTTTCGAAGAGGGTCAAGGCTGGGCCGATCTCGGCAGATCGGCTGAAGAGCTTCGTCGAGCGCATCGAAAAGCTCGAGGAAGAGCGCAAGGCCATCGGCGGCGACATCCGCGACGTCTACAGCGAGGCCAAGGGCGTCGGCTACGATATCAAGACGATGCGGAAGATCGTTTCGCTGCGCCGCATGGACGCCGCCGATCGCGCCGAGGAAGAGACGCTTCTCGATACATACATGCATGCACTGGGCATGACCTGACCTCCTCTGAAAGTGATTCCGCGCGCCCCCTGCAGACGTTACGCTCCCTCCCGGCTCAAGTGCTCCGACAAACGGAGCCGACCGGGAGGGAAACATGAGAAGCATCGTCTTTTCGGGCGCCTGCGTCGCGTTCGGTCTTTTGTCTGTGCCTGGCTGGGCGCAGATCGCCGTCTCCTCGAACGATCACAAGGTCACGCAGGAGAACGGCGTGGCCAAGAACGTCGCCAATCCGCCGGCTGACACGATCACCATCATCGATCTCGGCGCCTCGCCGGTGAAGGTGCTTGGGACGGTCGACAACGTGCCGGGCAGCGTGGTCGGCCCGCCGCTGTCGGTTGCCGTCACGCCGGACGAGACGCTGGCGCTCGTCGCTTCGTCGACCAAGATCGATCCGGCCGATCCGACCAAGACGGTGCCTGACGACCGCGTCACCGTGGTGGATCTGAAGGATCGCAAGGTCATCGGCTCGATCAAGACGGATGCCGGCGCGGCTGGCCTCTCCATCACCAAGGACGGGAAGCGCGCTTATCTCAGCAATCGCATGGCCGGCACGATCTCGATCCTGTCGATCGACGGCAAGCAGGTGGCGTTGGTGAAGACCGTACCGCTTGCGGCCCCCGCGGCGCTGGTGAGCCACATCGCGCTGACGCCGGATGGCAAGATGGGCGTGGCCACCCGCAACGGCGATGCCAAGGTTGCGATCGTCAAGCTGGAGGGCGACGGCATCACGCCGCTCACGACGCTCGACGTGGCGCCCCGACCCTATGCGGCGACGGTGGCGCCTGACGGCAAGACGGCGGTGGTGGCGAGCCTTGGCGACCCCAAGGGCAACGGCATGCTCTCCGTGATCGACCTCACCGGCAGTTCGCCCGGCAAGATCGTCGACACTTCCGATATCGGCCATGAGGCACTCGAAGGCATGATGATGTCGCCAGACGGCAAATGGATCGCAGGCGTGGCGCATGCCGGCTCGACGCGACCGAAGGACGCTCCGCAGTACAAGCCCAACGGCATGGTCGTGTTCTATCGGCTTGATGGCGCCAAGCTCACGAAAGTGAGCGAAGCGCCTATCGGCGCCTGGTCGCAGGGCGCTGCCTTCTCGAGGGACGGCAAGACGCTGGTGGTCGGCAACATGATCCAGAAGAACCTGCAAGTGTTCAAGAACGAGGACGGGAAGCTCACCGACACGGGCCAGACGATCAACACTGTCGGCGGCGCCGCGGCAGTGCGTGCCTCGACCGGCCCGTGAAGCGCCGGCATCTGTTGCTCGTCTCGCTCGCCGCGACTGCGACGAGCGGGGCGAGGGCGCGCGCCGAGGGCTTTCCTTCGCAGCCCGTCAAGCTCGTCGTGCCTTTCCCGCCCGGCGGCGGTACCGACTCCTTGGCGCGCGCCATCCAGGACCCGATGCAGAGAGCGCTCGGCCAGCCGGTGATTGTCGACAACAAGGGCGGGGCGGGCGGCAATCTCGCGCACGAATACGCGGCCAAGCAGCCGGCGGACGGCCATACGGTGCTGATCAGCAGCAACAACCAGATGCTGTTTCCCTTCCTGGTCGCGCACCTGGGCTACGATCCTGCGGCCTTCGTGCCGGTCGGTTTCATTGCCAAGCAGGAATCGGTGTTCGTGGGCAGTGCTGATGCGCCGTGGCCGAGCCTGGCGGCCATCACGAATGCTGCACGCACGGCGCCAGCTGATGTCCAGTACGGTACCGCAGGCCTCAGCACGCCCATGCATCTGTCGACCGAGCGCTACGCCATCCTGAACAAGATCAAGCTGACGCATGTGCCCTTTCGCGGTACCGGTCCGCTGGTCACCGATCTCCTCGGCGGCCACATCAAGCTCGGCATGTCGAGTCTCACCAGTGTCGCCCAGCATCTCGCGAACGGCAGGCTCAAGGCCTATGGCATGGCTGCACCCGAACGAGCGGCGTCAGCGCCGGAGATCAAGACGTTCAAGGAACAAGGGTTCGGTGACGTCGACGGCACCATCGTCTACACGCTGATCGCACCGCCCGGCACGCCGGCGAGCGCCGTGGCCAAATTGAATGAGGTATTGAACGCGGCGGTAGCGACGACGGAAATGCGCGAAGAGCTGCGCCAGCGCGGCTTCATCGCCATGGGAGGGACTCCGAAGCAGCTGTCCGATTGGACGGCCGTGCAGGCTAGCATCTGGGGGCCAGTGCTGCAGGCGGCCGGGATCAAGCCGGAGTAGGGGCGTCAAAACCAGATGTTCATCGGCAGGCCGCAGCTGTCACGCAGCCGCGCCGGTCCAAGACGCGTGGCCTTTCCCTGCGCGATCAGCAGCGCGGTGCGGCAGACGGCGACGGCATCCAGGATATCGTCGCGCGCGGCACCGGAAAGGCGATCGACGGTGCATTCAAAGCCGTGCTCGGCGAGCAGGCGGCAGCGCTCGGCATAGCCATCCGGCTTCCTTTTCTTGCTGAGGGCGGGCTTGCCGCCATTCATGCGCGTGAAGGCAAGCTCTGGGTGAGCTTCGTAGACGATGCGCTTGAGCTTGGGTCTTGCGCGCAGCAGCTCGTCGACCTCGCGCATCTTGGGAAAAAGATGGAAGGTCTGCTGGTTCACCCCCATGCCCAACGCCTTGCTGACGGCGTTGGCTTCAGTATGGGTCTTGCAGACAAGAGCGGCGCGGCAGGGCGTCGGGAAGACCGAGCTTGCCTTGCCGGGCAGTCGTTTGCGCGCCTCGCCTTCGCATTCCCTGCCTGGCCGCGGCGTGTCGACAAAGCCGATCGGCATATCCACGGCCAGAATCGAAAGACCCTCGCAAGCCTCTGCGAGGGTCTTCACGACTCGAATATCGAGGACGCCGTCCGCGTCGCGCCGGCAGACGACCCAGCCAGTGCGACAGCCGTCGGCGCCCCCGACGATCAACGGCCCGCTACCTTGAGATGACTACCATTGGGCCATCTTGGCCTTGAGGTTGGTGTCAAGCGTATCGAGGAAGTCCTGCGTGTTCAGAAACGGATGTTTCGAATCGATCAGGATCGCGAGATCCTTGGTCATCTTGCCGCTCTCGACGGTCTCCACGCAAACCTTCTCGAGCGTATCGGCGAACTTCACCACGTCAGGCGTACCGTCGAACGTGCCGCGATACTTCAGGCCCTGCGTCCAGGCGAAGATCGAAGCGATCGGGTTGGTCGAGGTCGGCCGACCCTTCTGATGCTCGCGGTAATGACGTGTCACCGTGCCGTGTGCCGCTTCCGCCTCGACCGTCTTGCCATCGGCTGTCATCAGCACCGAGGTCATGAGCCCGAGCGAGCCGAAGCCCTGGGCCACCGTGTCGGACTGGACGTCGCCGTCGTAGTTCTTGCAGGCCCAGATGAAGGCGCCTTCCCACTTCAACGCCGAGGCGACCATGTCGTCGATCAGGCGATGCTCATAGGTGATGTTCTTGGCTTTGTACTGGGCGGCAAATTCCTTGTCGAACACGTCCTGGAACAGGTCCTTGAAACGGCCGTCATAGCGCTTGAGGATGGTGTTCTTGGTAGAGAGGTACACGGGCCAACCGCGCATCAGCCCGTAATTGAACGTGCTCCGCGCGAAGCCGATGATCGAGTCATCGTTGTTGTACATGGCCATCGCCACGCCGCCGCCGGGGAAGTCGTAGACATTGTGCTCGATGACCTTGCCGTCGGCACCCTCGAACTTGATCGTGAGCTTGCCCTTGCCCGGGACGACGAAGTCGGTGGCACGGTACTGGTCGCCGAAAGCGTGGCGGCCGATCACGATGGGTTTGGTCCAGCCTGGCACCAGGCGTGGCACGTTCTTGCACACGATCGGCTCGCGGAAGATGGTGCCGCCGATGATGTTGCGGATGGTGCCGTTGGGGGAGCGCCACATCTCCTTGAGGTTGAATTCCTTCACGCGCGCCTCGTCAGGCGTGATCGTGGCGCATTTCACGGCGACGCCGTACTGCTGGGTGGCCTTGGCCGAGTCGACCGTCACCTGGTCGTTGGTCTTGTCGCGATACTCGACGCCGAGGTCGTAGTATTTCAGGTCGATGTCGAGATAAGGCAGGATCAGCTTATCCTTGATGAACTTCCAGATGATGCGAGTCATCTCGTCGCCGTCCATCTCGACGACTGGGTTCTTCACCTTGATCTTCGGCATCGTGCTTCCTTTCGCGCCCCGTGTACCAATGCGGGCGCGGTTCTAGCGAAGCATGGGCGGGCCGGCAAGGTGGCCCGATTGCGCACAATGGCCGGCGCAGTCAGACGCGATCCAGGCGCTTCTGCAGGCCAACTTCGCGCGGCATGGCGGCAATCGTGGGCAGGAGCTCTCCGACGTCTCGAATGAAAGCGACATGGTCGAGATGGCTTCGTTCGGCGAAACCGCCGTCGACTATCGAGCGCAGCAGGCTGGCGAGGGAGTCCCAATAGCCCCCCTGGTCAACGATGACGATGGGCTTAGTGTGCAGGCCGAGCGTCCGCCAGGATAGAACCTCGAACAGCTCCTCCAGGGTGCCGATTCCGCCGGGCAGCACGACGAAGGCCTCCGAGCGCTCGAACATCTCGAGCTTGCGTTCGTGCATGGTCTCCACGATCACGGTCTGCGTCAGAGCCGGGTGGCCGGCCTCGCGCTGCAGCAGGAAGCGGGGGATGATGCCGATCACCTTGCCGCCCCCTTTGAGGGCGGCATTGGCGACCAGGCCCATCAGGCCGACGCCGCCGCCGCCATAGATCAGCGTTATCGTCTCGCGGGCCAGAAGCTCGCCCATGCGGACAGCGACATCGCGGGCGCCAGGGTCGACCCCGAAGCGGGAGCCGCAAAAGACGCATAGGGAGGAGGGAAAGGGAGAGGGGGCAGGCACAGATACAAAACTTGCTTATTGCGGGCGATCCGATGGGTTCCCGGACCGTGACGACATGGTATCATTTCGCAGGGAAATGGGGCGACGCCAATGGCGGTCGGTGGTCGCACCGTCGGGAGGGTGATGGCACGCAGGGCTTTCTGGCTGGTCGGCGTCGGTGCGGTGGTGGCTGCCGCGGCCGCGGGGCTGGCATGGCACGGCCTGAAGAATGAGCCGGCTGGCTCCCGCCAGCCATCGTCTGAAGCTGCGACGCCATCTCAGAGCCAGGCTGCAAGGCCGTCCCCTGAACCCCAGCGTCTGCCCGACAATCAGCCGACGACAAGCCCGCCCGCCGTTGCGGTTCCAACGTTCGACATCGCCAGGATCAGCCCAGACGGCCATGCGGTCATCGCCGGACGGGCGCAGCCGGGTGCCAAGGTCGTCTTGCTGGACGGCGGCCGGGAGATCGCCCAGTCGCAGGCTGACGCGAACGGTGAATGGGTCGTTGTTGCCCAAGAACCGCCGCTCAACGCTGGCCAACACGAGCTGCGCGTGTTGCAGCATGTCGAAGGACGAGCACCGGTGACGTCCGAGCAGGTCGTGGTCGCTGTCGTGCCGAAGCCGCCGGCGACCGCCGCCGATCCCAAGGAACCCACCTTGGTTATGATTGCGCCGCCATCCGGCCCAGCGTCGCTCGTTCAGGCGCCATCCGCATCAGGCGTGCCAAAGTCAGGCGATCTTGTCATGTCGACGCTCGACTACGACGAGAACGGTCATGTCACCATCACCGGCCAAGCGACGCCAGGCGCCTCGGTCCGCGCTTATATCAACGACAGGATGGTGGCCGAGGGCCACACGGGCATCGACGGCCGCTGGCGACTTTCGCCTGCCAACGCCGTGGAACCGGGCAAGCATACGCTGCGTCTCGATCGGCTGACCAAGGACGGTCGACCCCTTGCCCGCCTCGAGTTGCCGTTCGAGCGCGCCATCGTGCCGGCCACCAGTAGCGAGGTGCGGCGCCTGGTCGTAGTCCAGGGCGACAATCTCTGGAATATTGCGCATGCCCACTACGGCCAGGGTGTCCATCACACCCGGATCTATGGTGCCAACAAGGATCAGATCCGCGATCCAAACCTGATCTATCCGGGGCAAGTCCTCAGCCTGCCCAAGGTCAACTGACAGCATGCTCGCCAATTTTTTCGTGCCGATCCTCGACGACGGCTGGCGTTTCATCGCCATTTTCGCCTTCGTGACGTTTCTCGCCGCCCTTACCGGCGTAGCTTGGCTGTTCTGGCCCTTGATCGCGCTTAGCCTGTGGTCGGTCTATTTCTTCCGCGATCCTCCGCGCGGCGTGCCGCAGGATGACGGCATCCTGATCGCACCCGCCGATGGCTTGGTGCAGATGGTGACCGCGGCGGTACCGCCGGCCGAGCTCGGCTTGGGTAGCGAGCCGCTGACACGGGTGTCGATCTTCCTCAGCGTGTTCGATGTGCACGTCAACCGCGCCCCATGCACCGGCACTGTCGATGTCGTTGCCTATCGCCCCGGCAAGTTCATGAACGCCAACGCCGACAAGGCGAGCGAGGACAATGAGCGCATGGCCGTTGCTTTCCGCCGTGCCGATGGCCGTCTGGTCGGCTGCGTTCAGATTGCAGGCTGGGTGGCGAGGCGCATCATCTGCACCATCAAGCCAGGCCAGACCGTGGCGGCGGGTGAGCGCTTCGGGCATATTCGGTTCGGCAGCCGCACCGATCTTTACCTCCCGCAGGGTGCAAGATTGCTGGTGGCGACTGGCCAGCGGATGATCGGCGGCGAAACAGTGATGGCGGAGCTCGATCCCGCAATTGCAACGCCGCGTCAGGTGATCGAGTTCTAGTTACGAGACCGCGGCCGGAAGGGGCCGCGGTTGCGACAGGTGGAGGCTGCCATGGACAGCGATTTTCGCGGTCCACGTGGGTTGCGTGGTCCTTCGATCAATCGGTTGATCCCCAACGTGCTGACCCTCGCGGCACTGTGCTCGGGATTGACCGCAATTCGCTTCGCGCTGCAAGGTGAGCTCAAGCTCGCCGTCATCGCCATCATCGTCGCCGCTATCTTCGATGCACTCGATGGCCGCGTTGCGCGCCGCCTCGGCGTGACCAGCCGTTTCGGTGCCGAGCTCGACTCGCTGTCGGACTTCCTGTGCTTCGGCGTGTCGCCCGCGCTGGTGCTTTACCTCGCCTCGCTCAAGGATGGCGGTGCGCTGGGCTGGGTGGTGACCCTGATGTTTCCTATGTGCTCGGCGCTGCGGCTCGCGCGGTTCAATACGGCGCTGTTGGCCGACACACCGCCGCCTGCCTGGACGGGTTCCTACTTCACGGGCGTGCCTGCTCCGGCGGGTGCGTTGCTGGCTCTGGTGCCGCTGATGATCAGCTTCGAGATCGACGCCGCCTGGCCACGGCATGCCCTGGTCGTCGGCATCGTGTTGGTCGTGGTCGGCGGCCTGATGGTGAGCCAGCTGCCGACCTTCTCGTTCAAGAAGGGCAGGATACCGCGGCATCTGGTCTTGCCGGCACTGCTGGCGGCGGCGCTGGTGATGGGTGTGCTGGCAAGCTCGCCCTGGATCGGCCTCTCGTTGCTCGGCCTGGTTTATCTCTGCCTCATTCCCTTCAGCCTGCTGGCTCATCGCCGCCAGACGAAGCGGGATCGGGAGGCGGCTGGGGGCGCGGTCGTAACCCTGCGTGCCGTCGATACAGGCGCCTCGACGCGCGATTGATTGCGGCGGCGCATCGATATGCTCGATCCGCTGCTGCGCCGGTTGGTGGATCCTGCGCTTGGTCGCGCGGCTACATGGCTGGCGCGCCGCGGCGTCCGCGCTGCGCCCGCCACCTTGTTCGGGCTGGTGGTCGGCCTGCTGGCCGTGCCGCTGCTTGCCGGGGACCATTATGGTTGGGCCTTGGTGGTTATCCTGCTCAACCGGCTGATCGATGGGCTGGATGGCGCCATTGCGCGGCTTGATGGGTCGACCCCTTTTGGCGGTTACCTCGATATCGTTTGCGACATGGCCTTCTATGCGGCGGTGCCGTTCGGCTTTGCCTTGGCCAACTCAGATAACGCGCTCTGGTCAGCATTGCTGTTGGCGTCCTTCGTGTGCACGGCGGCCTCATTTCTCGGCCGTGCCATCATGGCAGCGCAGCAGGGCGAGCCCGATGACGGCGCGCGCGGCACGAAGTCCTTCTTCCATTCCGCCGGCGTCATCGAAGGCAGCGAGACGATCCTCGCTTTTGTCCTATTCTGCCTGTTTCCGGCGGCATTTCCTTGGCTTGCCGGTGCGTTTGCCATGCTGTGCTTCTGGACGGCCGGAGCACGCGTCCTTGGAGCCTATCGCGCCGCATTTAGGCGGCACCAACAAGATGTCGTGGATGCTTTCAATCCCACACCCATGGATTGATATGCTAGTAGAATCAAAAAATTAGGCCACTTTCTTCACGTTTTTGCTTAATTTCGATTGACCTCAGATTCGACGTTAAGTACCGTTTGTAACAACAAGTCATATTTGGGGGTTCATTCATGCTTACGCTCTTTCGCCGTTTGATGAGAGACCAGCAAGGAGCGACAGTGGTCGAATTCACCATGATTATTTCGTTGATTGCAGTCGCCGCTATCGCCTCCATGCGTTCGGTCAGCAGCAAGGTCTCCAGCGTCCTCGTCAATACAGGTGGCGCGCTGAATTAACGGCCGCCTGATCTGCAACCTCAGGGCGGTCCGGCAAATGGGCCGCCCTTTTTTTGAGACAGTAATGGCCATGCCCCAACTTGCCTCCGTCCAGATCGCCTGCTTGGTAGTGTTTGGGCTGTTGTTGGCGCTGGGAGCCTGGCAGGACTGGCGCACGATGCGCATCGCCGACGCGCTGCCGCTGAGCATTGTCGCAACATACGTCGTCTGGGCGGCGTGTGGCGTGACGCTAGGTACGCTTTCTTTCGCGTCCGTGAGTGCTGGATGGATTATTTCCGGCATCCTGTTCAGCACCGGTATGGCGGCATTTGCTTTCGGTGCCTTGGGCGGCGGTGATGTCAAGCTGCTGGCAGCAGCAAGCCTGTTTGCCGGGCCAACCCTGGTAGCCGACTTCCTGATGGTGACGGGGCTTGCTGGCGGGTTGGTTGGTGCAGTCGTGCTCGCCGGCGCCTTGACGGGCCGCACGGTTCCCTTATCCCAGCCCAATGCGTCTCGTCGCTCGCGGCATCTCGTACCCTATGGGCCAGCCATCGCTATAGGCGGCCTCTGGGTTGCCGTGTCGCTCACTATCGCCTGACGCTCTGGCGCCTGACGCTCTGGCTGGCTGCCGTCTGCGATCGGGATACCGCACATCATATTTGGCGAACGAAGCGGAACGCTTACACTCGCCGGTCTTGGCCTTCGATCCGCTGGCTCAGGCTGCCTACTCAAAGGCGTGGTGACGCAACGGCCGCTCATTGTCCCGTTGAGCTCGATCCCGATAACGGAGGGGTCCTCTGCCGTGCCTATCGTCAAGCTGAACGGAGCGACCCTCAGCGCCATTGCCGGCAGGTGGCAGGTCGTGCTCTACCTTGACGACAACAGCCCGGATCCCGCGCCTCCGATGATCGGGTCAGCTGCGCCGTGACGTCTCCTTAACCCAGGACCGAGTAACCACCGTCGACAGTGATTGCGGCACCGGTGACGAAATTCGAAGCGGTAGCCGCAAGGAAGACCGCGATGCCGGCGAAGTCGTCGGGTACGCCCCAACGCCCCGCAGGCGTTCGCCTCAACACTGAGTCGTGCAGACCAGAAATCTGCTCGCGGGCACGCCGGGTCAGTGCAGTGTCGATCCATCCCGGCAGGATGGCATTCACCTGGATATTGTCCTTGGCCCAGGCGGTGGCCATGGCCTTGGTCATCTGCACCATGCCACCCTTGCTCGCAGCATAGGCGGTGGCGAAAGGAGCGCCGAAGATCGACATCATCGAGCCGATATTGATGATCTTGCCCGCGCCACCTTTCTTCATCTCCGGATAGGCGGCGTGGCTGCACACGAAGGCGCTGGTGAGATTACTGTCCAGCACCGTGTGCCATTCGGCAAGCGTATACTGTTCAGGCTGCTTGCGTATGCTCATGCCGGCGTTGTTGACCAGAATATCGAGGCGGCCATAGGTTGTCATCGTCTCGGCGATCAGCGTTCGGCAGGACTCCTCCTTCAGGACGTCGACCGGAATGGCCGTGGCCTTGCCGCCGGCAGCTTCGATCTGCTTGATCGCCTCCTTGCTCTTGGCGATGTTGCGACCCGCTACGACGATTGCGGCGCCCGCCCGGGCCATGCCCAATGCCATGCCAAGCCCGATGCCGCCATTCCCTCCTGTGACGACGGCGACACGGCCGGAAAGATCGAAAAGTTCCATTCGCCCAGTCCCCCTATGCGGTGATGGGTCTGTATAGCGAACGCACGCAACCGGAAACAGGCCAGTCCGTTAGACGCCAAAGTGCCAGGTGTCAGAGTGCCAAGCGTCCTAGTGCCAAGCGTCTACTCGAGATGAGCGACGAGTTCGCTGCGTGTCGGCCGGGCTGACCGGCAAGTGGCGAATGAGGGTGGCGGCGGCCAGGAGGCCGCCGCCATTTTGCGTGATTCAACAAGGTGACGGCCAAGAGGGCGACGGCCGACCGTCAGGGCTGCTTCTTTTTGTCTGAAGGGGTGGCTGCTTCCACGCCTTTCGCCGCGTCGCGATCGATCAGGCCGAGCAAATCGTTGGGAAGCGGCTCGCTCGCAATTTCATCGTACATCGCGTGCAGTTGCTTCTGCAACCACGCGTCGAAAGGCCGGTCCGCCTGCGCCTTCGGGCGCACGCGATTTCTGCTGTCGCCACTTCGAGCCGTGCGTGGTTTATCGTTGCCAGCCATTATATACTCGCCCGGGAACGGCGACCATTCCTCGGGAGTGCCCCATTGGTCTCTCCCCCAGGAACTATTCATTATACCACACCTCCGCGCAATGCTCGTTACTGGTGCTCTGCTGCTTGTGTCTCGTCGACTTCTTCCGAGCATTCCCGTCCAGGCCGCGTCGCATCGGCAACTGGCTGGGGCCGGACATCGCCTTCGAGCAGGAGGCGTTCCAAAGTATCGCGAGCGCGCGAGATGCGACTCTTGACTGTGCCGACAGAGACACCTGTGTGCGCCGCGATCACCTCGTAGGGCAATCCCTCGAGCACCGCCAGCAGCAGAGCCTCACGTTGTGTCGGCACGAGTCTGGCGAAAGCGTTCACGAATTCTCTCATGATCAAGCCGCTATCCTGATGTGCCGGATGGGACAGCGACTCGGCGATGGCCGTGTCGACAGGTACGCTCGGTCGTTGCCTGCGCAGACCTGAAATGAACTCGTTGCGCTGAATGCGAAACAGCCATGCCGCCAGATTGGTGCCTGGTTGAAAGCTGTGACGGCCGGTGAGTGCTTTGATCACCGTATCGTGGACCAAATCATCCGCCGCATCACGATCACGGGTGAGAGAGAGCGCGTAGATCCGCAAGCGTGGAAGTATCGCCTTGAGCTGCTCGTGGAAATCGTCGTTGCGGACGTCGACGGTCATGAAATTCTCCCGGAAAGTCCTCACTGCGGATTAAATGCCGAGAACCTCCAAAAGGTTACATCGGTGCCGTGGCGCGTTCCTAAGAGGCTGAAATATAAGGAGTATTTTATTTACTTGCGCTAGTCGAGCCGCCCTGCGAGCTGCTTGCGCGCCCGTGATACACGCGCTTTCAGCGTGCCGACTGAACATCCGCAGAGTGTTGCCGCTTCTTCGTAGGAGAAGCCACCGGCGCCAACCAGGACAAGCGCCTCGCGCGACTGTGGGCTGAGCTCCCACAGGGCGGAGGACAGCTCCTTCAAAGCGAGTGTCGCCTCGGGATTGTCGACCGCTGCAAGAGGCGTCGCTGCCTCGTCGTCGATCGATGCAGGTCGACGGCGCTGCGTACGCAAGTCCGAGTAGAAACGGTTGCGCATGATCGTGAACAACCATCCTTTGAGATTGGTGCCAGGCGCGAACTGATCCTGCTTATCCAATGCGGCTAGAACGGTGTTCTGCACCAGATCGTCGGCGGCTTCCCTCTCGCGACATAGGAAGCGCGAGAAGGCGCGCAAATCGGGGAGCAACGCCACGATGTCGTCCTTAATCATCGAGCGGAGGGCTCCCGCGGCACGGTGACTCTTCACGAATCCGTTTCCTATGTGGGCAATCAGCCGGTTGGCGCAAAGGAAAATCTAGGCAGCAACCGCGTCCTCAAAGAGGCGTTGTCGCGGGCGTCGGATGCAAGGGATTCAGGAACCATGAAGGGAGCAAGCCATGAACTGGGATCGCATCGAAGGTAACTGGAAGCAGCTCAGCGGCAAGGTCAAGGAGCAGTGGGGTAAGCTGACCGAAGATGATCTGACGGTGATCAACGGCCAGCAGGACCAGCTCATCGGCCGCATCCAGGAACGCTACGGTATCGCCAAGGACGAGGCGGAACGACAGGTAGAATCGTGGTCAAACCGCATGTAGCGGCTCAGATGGGAACCAACCACGGCATGCTGCGTTTATCCAGATCGAAGTCCGCCAACGGAGGTCTTGCCGATCGAAGTCTGCTGTAAGGAGGAAGAGATGGGACGGGCAGCGGTGTTGTGGCTGCTGGGAGTGCCAATCCCGGTACTTCTGCTGATGTGGGCATTGGGCTGGCTGCACTGAGCTTGGTGAGCTGGCCAAAACTACCATCGTTGGCTCGGATAGCTTTCGGTGAGCGGCCACAGCTGTATAGTTGATGGCCGGTCCGGCGAGAAAAGCTGGCCCGGCGACAGCTCGTGCCAGAATGTGAGTTAGGAAGAGGGAGAGACGCTGTGGCAGAGGGACCAGCCACCAACCGGATGTCCGAGGCGATCACCAGGACGCTGCCGTTCCTGCGACGCTACGCCAGAGCAGTCACAGGATCGCAGAAGCGCGGCGACGAGTGGGTGCGCCTATGTGCGGAGGTTGCTCTGCGGCAACCCGACCTGATCGCGAAAGCGGAAGACACCAAGCTCGGTGTCTTCACCTTGTTCCATCGGCTGCGGCAGCCTTTTGGCAATCTCGAGGAGGGCGGTGGCGACAACAGCGTAAGTGGACGGCTGAAGGAGTCGCTTACGGAAATGGCGCCACTGCAACGCCAGGTGTTGCTGCTTACCGTGCTCGAAGGTTTCACCGTGACGGATGCCGCGCGCATTCTCGACATCGACCCTGAGGCGGCAGAGCGGAGCCTCGAGGAGGCGCGCCGCGAATTGCAGCGCGTTGCTGCTGTTCGCGTCCTGGTCATCGAGGACGAGGCGGTTATCGCCCTGGACGTGGCCGACATCGTGCGCAACGCCGGACATCAGGTCGTGGGTATTGCAGCGACGGAAAAAACGGCAATCGAGCTTGCCAAGCAGCATTCGCCGCATCTCGTCTTGGCCGATATCCAGCTTCGGGGAAGCGACAGCGGCATCTCGGCCGTCAATCAGATCATGCAGTCGATGTCGGTGCCGGTCATCTTCGTCACCGGTTATCCCGAACGGCTGCTGACGGGCAAGCAAGTCGAGCCGGCTTTTGTTATTTCCAAGCCGTTCGATCCCGACCTCCTTCGTGCGGCGATCGCGCAGGCGCTCGACACCGTCTCGATCTGAGTCCGGTACGGCCGATGCTGGCCCGACGGTCGGTTCGCTCCAAGCTGATCGTGGCGGTCGTTCTTGCCTTCGTGCCCTTGATCGCGCTGTCGGCGTGGCAGGCGTTTGTCGAGCAGCGCGGCGCCGATCTTCGAAAGGGCGAGGCTATGGCTGCGGCGGCAGAAGTGGCGGCTGCGCGATATCGCGAATTGATCGAAGGATCCCACCGTTTGCTGGTGGCGGTCTGCTCGGAAGAAGCCGTGCGTCTGAGCGGCGATACGCAAGCTTCGGCCGTCAATGTCAATCGCTGCGAAGCCTATCTGGCGAGAGTTCTGGAGAACTTCCCCAAGCAGTATTCCTCTGCACTCGTCACCGACGAGCAGGGCGTTACGCGCTGCTCAAACATCTCAACGGCCATTGGTGTGAACCTCTCCGACCGTGAAATATTCCGTCTCGTGCGGGATACCCGCTCCTTCGCGCTGGGGGCACAGGTCGCAAGCCGGTTTGCGCCCAACGCCGTTATACCGGTCGCGTTGCCTATCATCCGCGATGAGGCATTTCGCGGCATGTGCGCGGTCGGTATTTCGTTGACGACCCTTGGCGAACAGTTGACGGCGGCCCCTTCCGGCGCATCGAACAGCGAGGGCATTATCGCGCTGGTTGACCGCAATGGCGGGTCGGTCGCCGGCGATCCGCGGGCGACCCGTGCCTTGCCCGTGCCGGCGCGGGTCGCTGCCGCCATCGTCGGCGGCCAGACGACATTTCGCGATTACGGCCAGGATGGTTCTCTGTACGATTTCCATGTCCTGCCCCTTGCCAACAACACGCTGTTCATCGTCACGGGCGCCGCTGTCGAAGATCGCCTGGCGTCGCTTGTCGAGACCTGGGGCGGTCTGGCGTTGCTCGTGCTGGCACTCGGGCTTGTGCTGACGGTCGTCTGGGTCGGTGCTGACCGCTGGTGCGTGCGTCCGCTGCGCTACATTCAGGAGTTCGCCGGCCGCGTCGCGCTCGGCGAAGACGTCGAGCTCGCGCCTCAGAAGCCGTGGGGGGCAGAGCTCGCATCTGTGGCCGAAGGCGTAAGGGCGATGGCGCAGGCGATCGCTACCCGCGAAGCGGAGCTGCGGTCAGGGCTCGAGCAGCGAGATCACATGCTGCGCGAAATCCATCACAGGGTGAAGAATAACCTCCAGATGATTTCCAGCCTGCTCAACCTGCAAGCTGGCGAAATCCGTTCGCCGCGCATCCGTCGCTTCTTCAGTGACGCGCAGAACCGGGTGTTGACGCTTTCGATTCTGCACCGCCATCTATACGAACGGTCGAGCTGGGCGCTCGTCGACTTCCAGCAGTTCATCAGCGATCTCGTGCGACAGATTTCCGTCGGTCGCCACGGGCACGAGCTGCCGCAACTGCGTTATCATATTCGCGCGCCGATCATGGCGGTGGGTCCGGATATAGCCATTCCCATCGGACTGATCGTGACGGAGGCCGTAAGTAGCGCGCTCAGCCGCAGCTTCGAAGGCGTTCCGGCGCCGGAGATCCGCATCGAGGCCGGGGACAAGGCCGCCATGGTGGAGCTGGTCATCGAGGACAATGGCGCCGGTCCCGGGGGCACGATCGGCCCACATGTCCGCAGCGGCTTTGGCGTCACGCTGATCCGGGGGCTGGCGATGCAACTGGGCGGGGAGGCCCATATATCTCTGCGTGACGGTGGCGGAACGCGGGTCACCGTGACTTTTCCCGTGCCGCAGGAGCCGGAAGGCGATGCCTAGCCCTCGAGTCACGACGCGTTCGATCGGCGTCATCGTCGGACTGACGGTGGCGGTGCTGATCGGCACCGGCGCAATGCTCGCGATCACTCATTCCAACTCGGCCGCCCGCCAGCAACGCCTGGTCGTCAACAGCTACGAAACCTTGGCGTTGATGCGCCAGGCGGTCGCCGCGGTACAAGATGCCGAGGTCGGCCAACGCGCCTATCTGCTGAGCGGCGATGTCAACGATCTTCAGCCCTACGAGAGGGCACGGCTGCGCGTCGAGACCGAACTGAGACAGCTCGAAGCCGCCGTCGCCAGCGATCCCGATGCCATCCAACAGGTCCGGGAATTCCGCAGCGCTGGCAACGAAAAGCTCGAGCAGCTCAACGCGACCATCACCACCTACCAGCTGTATGGCCGCGATGCGGCGCTGGCGCTCGAACGGACCGGCGCTGGCCGGGCGACAAGCGACCGTATCCGTCAGATCGCCAACTCCTTCATCGAAGGCCAGAGACTTCTGCTGGCCCGGCGACTGAGCTTGTTGCGGTCCGAACAGGATCAATCCGACATCGCCGGCCTTCTGGTCATGGCGGGCGCCTTCGTTTGCCTGGTCATCGGCATATACGTCGTTGTGCGCGGTGCCGGCCGGCTGGAAGATGCGCAGCGTGAGCTGGGAGCGCGCTCTCGGCTGCAGCAGGCCACGCTCGAGAGTCTGCAGGACCCCATCTTCGTGATCGACGCCCACGGCCGCGTCGTTGCCTGGAACGAGCCCTTCGTGCGTCTGTCCGAATGGGATCCGGGCAAGCATTCTGCGCTTACACGCGACCAGCTCCTGTCGGGCCGCTTCCCCGCGATGCGCGCTTTGCTGGAGCCGCTGAAGCTCAACACGGGGTCGCTCGATCGCTCGCGCATGATACGCGTCTCATACGACGGCCGCGACTACGAGGTCTCGCGCGGCGAGATGACAATGGGAGGCGCGGTGGTTCGCTGCGTCGACATCACCGAGAAGCTGCGCGACGAGATGGCCCTACGCCAGGGCCAGAAGATGGAGGCGACCGGCCAACTTACCGGCGGCATGGCGCACGACTTCAACAATATTCTCCAGGTGATCCAGGCGAACCTTGATTTGATGAAAGGTGCTGTCAGGAACGATCCAGGCGTGCTGGGGCGACTCAACGCCGCTGCAGCCGCCGCGGAGCGCGGCGCGCGTCTCACCCAGCAGCTCCTGGCCTTCGCCCGCCGTCAACCCTTGGCACCGCAACCGACCAATGTCGCTCGATTGGTGACGGATCTTGCCGAGCTGCTGCGCAACTCCCTGGGCGAGCGCATAACGATGGACCTCAAGGTCACGGACGATCCGTGGAACGCAAAGATCGACCCTGGCCAGCTCGAGAACGCCATTCTCAATCTCGCCATCAATGCTCGCGACGCCATGCCCGAGGGCGGTACGGTGACCATCGAGATATCCAACGCCACGCTGGATCGTCGCTATGCCGCGCTGCATCCCGACGTCACCCCCGGCCCCTATCTCCTGGTCGAGGTCAATGATACCGGCACAGGCATGCCGCCAGAGGTGGCGGCGCAGGCGTTCGATCCGTTCTTCACCACCAAGCGCGACGGCAAGGGAACAGGACTCGGCCTTAGCATGGTCTACGGTTTCGTGCGCCAGTCTAACGGTCATATCCGGATCGACAGCGCCATCGGCCAAGGCACCAGCGTGAAGCTTTACTTGCCGCGCACGCTGGATCCTGTCGTCGAAGCGCCTGCCGAAGCGGGTCATGCTCCGGTCGGCCGCGAACGCATCCTGGTCGTCGAGGACAACGATGAGGTCAGGCAAGCCGTCGTCGATATGCTGACGGGCTGGGGCTATCGAGTCGTGGCGGCGGAGAATCCCGATGTGGCGGCCGCCGTGCTGGAAAGGGACTCGGGTTTCGATCTGTTGTTCACCGACGTGGTGATGCCGGGGTCGATGTCGGCGATCCAACTTGCTGTGTTGGCTCAACAACGTCGGCCGGGAATGGCAGTGCTGCTGACGTCCGGCTACGCCCGCGATCTCATCCCCGCCGAGGACCGTCCGGAATATCCGCTGATCGCCAAGCCCTATCGCGGCGAGGAGCTGATGGCGCGCTTGCGTAGCGTGCTGGCGGCACGGCGGCCGCCGCAGCTCGCGCAGCCACCCGCGAAATCGGCAGAAGCACCGCGAACAACCCAGCCGAGCGGTCCGCCACGCCGCGTCCTGTTGGTGGAAGACGAGGTCGTATTGCGCATGTCGACGACGGATATGCTCGAGCAGATAGGCTGCTCGGTGGCCGGCGTTGGTACCGGTGAGCAGGCTCTTGAGCTGCTGGCGCGGGGCGGCACGTTCGATCTTCTGGTGACCGATCTTGGCCTCCCTGGAATGAGCGGCGAAGAGCTGGCTGCAGAAGTTCGCCGGCAGTTCCCGAAACTGCCGGTGGTGATCGCCAGCGGCTACGGCCGCTCCGGCATGCAAGGCGAAGGACTTCAGTTCATTTCCAAGCCTTATTCGACAGTCGACCTTCAACAGGCTCTCGACTATGCCGCACGCTCGGTGACGGTGCCGTAATCGTGCGCAGGAAGTGCAACCAAGCAAAGACCAGCGGCGTTCCTATGGCAGAATTGCAGCAAGGGGTAGCGCCATGCCAACGGTCGGTCTGCCCAAGACGGAAAGGCCTGCGCCAGAAACCGCCCATGGGCCGCTAGATTTTGAGCTTCTAGACCTCTATGTCGCGATCTTCATCGTGGTGCCGCTCGCGCTTTTCATGAAGTCGCTATGGTCTTGAACGCGGTCTTGAAAAAGCCGCAATTCCGCCACGATTAACCTCGATCCGCGGCAACCTCCTCTTTGATGCTTCGTTGGCTGATATCGGCATGCGCATCTTGCGCGCCGTCCGAAGAGGAGTTTTCCATGCGTTCGATGGCCATTCTTGCCGCCTGCGCGGCGCTCGGCATCGGCACCGTGCCGACACTCACTCATTCTCAGGCTCATGCTCAGACCACCCAATCGGATACCAAGACGATCTGGGAGAAGATCAAGGGAAGCTGGAGCCAAACAAAGGGCGCGGTGAAGGAGCAATGGGGCAAGCTCACGGACGACGATCTGCTCGAGATCGAGGGGCGGCGCGACCAGCTTATTGGCAAGCTACAGACGCGCTACGGAATCACCCGCGAGCAGGCGGAGGCCCAGGTGAGCTCCTGGGAGAAGACACGTGTCCGCGACATGTAGGTGAGCCAACGGGAGAAGCACTATGTGGCTTGCATCTCGCTTTCCATCGATCGCGTTAGGCAGTCTCGCCGCGATGGCAGTCGCGGTGCCGGCGCTGGCCCAGTCAGTCGCGATCCAAGCCGATGTCAATGCCAATGGACAGGGCCAGCTCCGCGACAGCAGGACGGGTACGGTCTGGACGCCGGGTGTCGTGGACAACCGGCTCAGCAAGGACAATCGGCTGGAGCCACCGAACCAGCCGCCGACCTCAGCGGATGCCGCCTTTGATCCACGATCGCAAATCGCGACGGCTGAGCCTCTGACCGTTCAAAGGCCGAATGCAACGCTCATAGGGGCTGTGCCCATTACGGCCGGTCCGACGGTGCCTTTGGTGACCGTCGACGGCGCGTCGCTGCAAGCCATCCCCGGAGACCGCTGGCTGACGGTGCTGTATGTCAACAACAACAGCGCCGCTGCGGTCGATTCCCAGATCGGTTGCACCTTCACCAACGGCGACAAGCCCGTCCAGGAAGCTCGTATCGTTATTCCGACCACCGCCGCCGGGTCGCGCGTGGGCGTGCCGGTTTATGGCCCTCGCACCGATGTTTTCGTCGATCGCGTGCTGTGTCGAGTACTCGCGCCATAGAATCAGCAATTCGACGCTTGATGAGGGCCGGTTCTCCTGTCGAAAGCAGAAGCACCGGCCCTTTCTCTTAGCAGCGAATTACCGGTAGGTTGTCGCAGCTGAGTGGAGGGGTTGGGTATGCGACAGAAGTTTGGACGCCGAACGGCTTTGGCCGGCGGCGCGATGTTGGCGGCTGCATCGCTGGTGCGCCCACGGCAGGCGCGCGGAGCAAAGCCGCTGACCGTGGTGCTCGAATCGGAAGTCACCATCCTCGACCCTCACGTCATCACCGCGACGATCACGCGGACCTTCGGCCTGCATGTCTTCGACATGCTTTTCGCCATGAACGAGAAGGGCGAGATCAAGCCTCAGATGGTCGAGAGCTACGACAGCAGTGCGGACAAGCTTACCTGGACCTTCGTGCTGCGCGACGGCCTCAAATGGCACGATGGCAATCCCGTCACGGCCGAGGATTGCGTCGCTTCGCTGAGGCGCTGGGCGATGCGCGATCCGCTGGGCAAGATGCTGACCGAGGATACGGCATCGCTCGACGCCGCAAATGCCAAGACCATCAAGCTTTCCCTCAAGCAGCCGTTTCCGCTGCTGCTGGACGTCCTGGGCAAGCCCAATGCGCCGCTGCCGGTCATGATGCCGGCGCGGCTGGCGGCAACGCCGGCAGACCAGCGCATCGGCGATCCTGTCGGGTCGGGCCCGTTTCGCTTCCTCAGGGATCAGTGGCGGCCGGGCAGCGCGATGGTTCTGGAACGCAATCCTGCTTACGTGCCGCGCGCAGAACCGCCAGACTTTCTCGCCGGCAGAAAGAACGTGAAGATCGACCAGCTCGTCCTGCGCGTCATGCCCGATCAATCGACCGGAGCCAACGCCTTGATGGCCGGCGAAATCGACTACATGCAGTACCTGCCGTTCGACATGCTGCCGCTTCTGGAAAAGGACAAGAGCGTCAAGCTGATGGGGTTGGAAGGCATACATCAGTTCCAGGGCAACTTCCGGCTGAACCATGCCTCTCCGCCGTTCGACAATCCGGCCGTGCGCAAGGTGATGTGGAAGCTGGTCGACCAGGACGCGATCCTGACCGCGATTGGCGTGCCCGAGCGATATCGCAGCAAGTCATGTCCGTCGTTCTGGATGTGCGGGACACCATTCAGCACCGATGCGGGCGCGAGCGCCGCGAAGCTCGATCTCGCGGCCGCGAAGGCCGAGCTGAAGGCGTCGGGCTACAAGGGCGAGCCGGTGGTCATTCTCGAGGTCGCGGGCTCGATCAGCCAGACTGCCTCGCGCGTGCTCGTGCAGAACATGCGCGACGTGGGGTTTACGGTCGAGCAGCAGCCCCGTGACTGGCCGACCGTGCTTTCCCGCCGAGCGAAGAAGGAAGGCTGGTCGATGTTTCCCGTGTACTCGAACGGGACGGACATGTACTCGCCGCTCACCCACTTCTACGTGGCAGCGACATGCAACGACTTCCCTGGCTGGTCATGCGACAATCGGATTCCGGATTTGCTGAAGGCGTTCACGCGCGCAGTGAATTTGCAAGAGCGACGCAGGATAGCAACCGAAATACAGGTTGTCGCCTACGAGTTGGTTCCATCGCTCATGTGGGGCCAGTTCACCATCCCCGCCGGATATCGATCCGACCTGAAGGGCCTGCCGCAATCTTCGTATCCGATGTTCTGGGAGGTCGATCGATGACTGTAAGGCACAATCCCGCCCACAGCCGTTATGAGCTCGATACGGAGCACGGCATCGCTGTCGCGGTCTATAGCGTGCAGGGTGATCAGGCGATCTTCACTCACACAGAGGTTCCCTCTGCCGAGGAAGGCAAGGGCATTGCCACGCGGCTCGTGCGCGCCGCCCTGGACGATACACGTCAGCGGGGTCTGAAGATCGTCCCTGCCTGCTCGTTCGTGGCAGCCTTCATGCGCCGCCATCCGGAATACGCTAGCGTTCGTCCAGCCTGACACCGCGTCATTTGGGAAAGAGGAAAAGCCAGGCCAAGCCCAACGCGACGGCGGCACCGAAAAAGGACACGACCAAAACGGTCAGGACGCGGCCGCTGACCACGCCGCTGCGTGCCTCGCCGGGCGTAAGAAGGCGTCGCATGGAATCCTCCATCTGCCGCATTCGCCAGAGTCGTGAACAGAACGTAGCCTTTGCAGCAGGGTTGCCCTTCGTCCAGAGCCCGGAACCGTCGATGTGCTGGCCACGTTGACAGTCGAAATCGGAGGACGAGCGATGTTGTACTGGGCGCTGATGTTTCTCGTGATCGCGCTCATCGCCGCGGTGTTCGGCTTCGGCGGGATCGCCTCAACGGCGACCGGCATGGCGCAAATCCTGTTCGTCATTGCGCTGGTGCTATTCGTTATCAGCCTGTTCGCGGGCTTCTTCAGACGCAGGCTCTGACCTAGAGGGGGCCGGCCGTTGCCTCGAAGTGGTCGCGCAAGATCTCGCGTGCTCGATCGCCGGCCGCGCGATCCCAGCAGTTGACGATGGCGACACGAAAGCCGCCGGGTGGCATGGCATGCCGATCGGGCGAAATGTTCTCGTGGAAAGTAATCTGCAGGCTGGAGACGTCCGATAGGTCGAGCACCTTTTGCCTGAGCGCAGCCGGCGGGTGATGGTAGCGACGTCCATGAGGAACGAACAGCACGACGCTATAGCCTGTGCGCCGCGACGGATCGTCGAACTGCCAGCGGCCTTCAGCATAAAGACGGATCAGGGCTTCGACCCAACCGGAGCCATAGAGGTCCGGCCATTGATCGGCGAATCTCAGATGCGCCTCGATGATGCGCCCGCCGATCGTCTCGACGTTGAGCATGCCGGTGTAGCCTTTGAGGTGCCGGCGACACCAGGCGTCGCACCAGGCCTCTATGTCGGGTGCGGCGTCGGCCAGAATCTCCCAATAGTCGAACGTACCTTCACCGCTGCTGATGCCCTGAGCATGCCGCCACCATTTTGGTGTGCCATCTACCAGCACTATGTCGCTGCTGACATGTCGGCCGACGAGCAATGTCGACCAGAAATGCCCGGGGCGGTACGCATCGGCATAGTCCTGCAAGGATGATAGCGTGCGGCTGCCCACACCCATGCCTTTGAGGTTGTAGATCGGCTTGGAGAACACCGGAAAGTTCTGAGGGGTGACGCCGTGCGGAGCTGCGTCGAGTCCCTGGCTCAGCGCCACCGCCAACTTGTCGTAAACCCACCGGTGCGCCGGGTTCCATGTCCAGGCATCATTGTCCTCAGTGGGAATGAAGACGTCCGCAGGGCAAACGGCATTCCCGAAATATTGACTGCGCCACGGGTCGATCTCGCAAATCGGCACTTGCGCCTCATCGGTCAACGGAGGAAGGCTGCATAGAGTGAGTGGGCGACCTTGCCATTGCAACCAGCTATTGTCGCCGGCCATTGCGACAGCTGCGGAGGAGTCGTGTCCAACGTGATAGCGCATCCGGTGCCGGTGCAGGGTCATGCCGGCGCCGCGCACTTTCTGGCGATTCGCGGGTTAACTGAACAGTTGGCGGCACCGCTCTCGGCGGAAGACCAGACCGTGCAATCGATGCCCGATGCCAGCCCCACAAAATGGCATCTGGCACATACAACCTGGTTCTTCGAGACCTTCGTGCTTGCAATGCATGCACATGGTTATAAGCCGTTCGATCCAGCCTATAAATATTTATTCAACTCCTATTATGAAGCGGTAGGTCCGCGTCATCCGCGGCCGCAGCGTGGTATGATCAGCCGGCCTGGTGTCGATGAGATCATGGCCTATCGACGGTTTGTGTCGAAAGCGGTAGCGGACCTCATCGCGACGGGCGGCAAGCGAAGCGATTCGATCGTTGAGCTAGGCTTGCATCATGAGCAGCAGCATCAGGAGCTGATCCTGATGGATATCAAGCACATGCTTGCGCAAAGCCCGCTCCGTCCTATGTACAATGCGGACGCGCCTGCCCTTGAGGCGCAGACGAAACTGCCGGGCTGGCGCGAGTTCGAAGGCGGCCTGTCGGAGATTGGTCATGAGGGTGCTGGATTCGCCTTCGACAATGAAGGACCTCGCCATCGGGTGTGGCTCGAGCCATTTGCGTTGGCGACGCGGCCAGTGACCTGTGGGGAGTACTTGGCATTCATCGATGAAGGTGGCTACAGACGACCTGAATTCTGGTTGTCGGCGGGATGGGACTGCATCACGCAGCGTGGCTGGACGGCGCCGCTCTACTGGGAGAAGCTGGGGGGGAGCTGGCAGCTCTTCACCTTGGCCGGCATGAAGCCCCTCAATCCGGCGGAGCCTGTGTGCCATGTCAGTGCCTACGAGGCGGCAGCCTTCGCCAAATGGGCAGGCAAGCGGCTGCCGCGCGAGCAGGAATGGGAGATCGGTGCACTCGGTATGGGAGGTGTTGGCCAAGTGTGGGAATGGACGGCCAGCCCCTATGTCGCCTATCCCGGCTATCATGAGCCCGACGGCGCCATCGGCGAATACAACGGCAAGTTCATGGCCAATCAATTGGTGTTGCGCGGCGGCAGCATTGCCACGCCAGCCGGACACGCGCGCCTGACCTATCGCAACTTCTTTCCGCCCGATGCGCGGTGGATGTTCGGCGGCTTGCGCTTGGCGGAGGACCTACGATGAACAGCTCGGCTCTTATTCTCGATCGCGCCGATGTCGACGACCGCGCTGAATTCAAGGATGCGGTACTGGTCGGGTTGAGCCGCAGGCCGCGTGCCATTCCCGCCAAATATCTCTACGACGCGCGTGGTTCCGCGCTGTTCGATGCAATCTGCGAATTGCCGGAATACTACCTGACCCGCGTCGAGACCGACATCTTGCGCAAGCGTGCGGATGATATCTCAGTGCTGGCCGGTCCGGATTGCGCTCTGGTCGAGTTCGGCAGCGGCTCCAGCGTGAAGTCTCGACTGCTCATAGAGGCGATGCGTGATCTTGCCGCTTATGTGCCGATCGACATCTCCCGGCATCATCTCGATGCTACGGCGGCCGGGCTGCGCCGCGACTATCCTTCGCTCAGAGTAGAGCCGATCTGCGCGGACTATATGAACCTGGCGGTGCTGCCGACGGATTTGGCGAGCACTCGTCGACTGCTCGGCTTCTTTCCAGGTTCGACCATCGGAAACTTGGAGCCAGCCGAAGCCACGGGCTTCTTACGGCGCGCCCGCGGCCTTCTTGGGTCCGGTGGCGCGCTGGTGCTGGGAATCGACCTCAAGAAGGATCCACAGCGTCTTCATGATGCCTACAATGACGCAGCCGGCGTCACGGCGGAGTTCATCCTCAATTTGCTGCGCCGTATGAATCGCGAGCTCGATGCCGATTTCGATCTGGCCGGGTTCGAGCACGAGGCGTTCTACAACGCTGCAGAAGGGCGCATTGAGATCTACATAAAGAGCCTGCGATCACAGGTCGCCACTGTCGCCGGCCGCAAGTTCGAGTTCGGCGTCGGAGAACGTATACATTCGGAATATTCGTACAAATACGATGACGCTGGCATCGCTGCACTGGCGCGCAGCGCAGGCTTTCGCATCGCTCGTACCTGGACCGACGATGCGCGATTATTTGCGGTCACCTATCTGGAAGGGATGCCCTAAACCAGGCAGCCCGCCCCCAAGTTTCCTCGGGGACGGGCTTGGAGGCCGGGTGGGGAGAGTGGCATCGCTGAGCGGGGGCAGGGCGATACCGATACCCGACCAATGCAGGTTCAACGATGCGTGCGCCGAAAAGTTGCGTCGCGCCAAAAAAACTTTTCCGGCGGCTAAGTGCCTGATTTCGGGGACTCTTGCGCTTCAAGCTTGGCACGAAGCTGATTGTGCAGGGTGTTATCCCGCACTCTGGGAAGCATCTGGCGCAGCATTTCGGCATGGGGCTGTCCGACGCGCTCGGCCTCTGCCAGCGCCGCCAAGAAGGCGCCGATTTCCGCCCTCGTGGCGAAGCCCATGTAGGCGTCGTCGGCCTCGTGGGCGAGGCAGGCCGGCGATGCGGAAGACTTGGGCTCACCACTCATGCGGGATGCCACCAGCGGCCTGCCAGAACCACCCCCGTCGAGAGCAGCCGCCGGTCGCCCACCATATGTTCGCTGATCGAGTCGGTGTAGTCGAAGCGGCCGCTGACCAAGTCGATGATCGTGGCCTCGCCGACGCTGCCGGGCTTCAGGGTGCCGAGGTCGTGCCGTCTGATGGCGGCAGCGGCATTGACGGTGGCAAGCTTTGCGACCGTTGGAAGGTCGACGCCCAGGCATAGGAACTTCGACATGGTGGTGAGCAGATCGAATGCCGGGCCCTCGATCGAAATCACATGTACATCGGAGGAAATTACGTCCGGCAGGAAGCCCGCGGCAAGCATGCCGCGTGTTGTGCCGAAGCCGAACGAGCCGCCGCCATGGCCGATGTCGAAGATCACACCGCGAGCCCGGGCAGCCAGAATCTCTTCGCGGACCTTGCCGTCCGCACGGACCGGCGCGTTGGGAAAGGGGCGGAAGCAGTGTGTAAGGATGTCGCCAGGCCGCAGGCGTTCGACGACTTCCCGCCGTGAAGGGGGTGGCGCGTCGAGATGCGCCTTGACCGGCAATCCTGTTTCCTCGGCGACGTCGAGGGCGATGTCGAGCGGCTTTACTCCTGAATCGCCGCTGGCTGAACGGCCAACGCGAACCTTGATGCCTAGCACCACATCCTTGTGCTCGCGCGCCACTCGTACGACTTCCCGGGCATCGATCAGACGCATGTCAGCATTTTCGCCAACCATGACGGACTTGGAGAAGGCGAAGATGCCCGGAAAGGCGATGTTGAGATAGGGCAGGATTCGCACCGGCGAAGCTTCGATCACGTGCCGTCGAAAGCCGTGGAAGTTGCCAGGCCCCGCACTGCCGGCATCAATGAAGGTGGTGACGCCGCCGCTACGCGCCAAGAGCTCGGCTTCCACGCCAAGCGACGTGCCGCCCCAGTAGACGTGGGTATGCAGATCGATGAGACCGGGCGTGACGATCTTGCCCCCGACTTCCCGCACGTCGCTGCCCGAAAGCCCGTCGCCGATGGCAGCGACCTTGCCGTTGGCGAAAGCGACATCGGTAATCCTGTCGAGACCCTGCGAGGGATCGACAACCCGCCCGCCTTTCAAAACCAAGTCGTTCATTGCGCTGTTATCGCATCCTGCCCATGGCTTTCGCCAGCCTTCCGGCAGGCGGCAGGGAGACGCTTTCGAGGCCCAGCCAGTCGGCCATCAGCCGCAGCTCCTCGCGCAATGGTCCCGCCACCTGCACGGCATCGTGACCCGCCTCGAGGTGGGCGGCATGAACCAGCAACTTGGAGGCCGCGCGATCGGCCTTCAGATCGACGCGCGCTACCAGCCTGTCGCCCAACAGGAAAGGCAGGACATAGTAGCCATGAGTGCGCTTGGCCAACGGCGTGTAGATCTCGATGCGGTAGAAGAAATCGAAGATGCGATGGGCGCGCTCGCGCTCCCAGATCAGGGGGTCGAAGGGCGCCAGCAAGGCGCGCGCTTCGATGCGTCTTGGCTGGCGGGCACCAGGGTCGAGATAGGCTGGTCTCCTCCATCCTTCGACTTCGACCGTCAGCAGATCGCCTGCCTCGACCAGCTCGGCCAGTCGGGCCTTGGTGTCGGCGACACCCAGACGAAAATAGTCGCGCAAATCGGTTTCGGTCGCGATCCCCAAGGCCCGCGCCGAGCGACGCAGCAACTCCCGTTGTGCCTCCTCAGCGGCGGGTGTCGGCAGGGCCTGCACCGCCGCCGGCAGCACTCTCTCGGTGAGATCATAGACGCGTTCGAACGTGCCGCGCCGCGTCGCTGTGGTGACGATACCGGCAGAGAACAGCCATTCCAGGGCAAGCTTGCCGTCGTTCCAGCCCCACCAGGGGCCGCGCCGTTCACCGCCATTGCTGAGCTCGGACGCCGCGAGTGGTCCGCGATCCTGAACCTGGCGGCGCACTTCCTCGATGAAGTCGGCCTTTTCGCGTCGGAAGACATGCAGCTTGCCCTTGCCGTCGCCGGCATTCTCAGCGGCACGCTGCATACCCCATCGGAACAGCGGATGGGCGGCAAGCGGCAGCAGGGAAGCCTCATGCGCCCAGAACTCGAACAGCCCACGATGGCTCCTGCGGCCCCACGCCAGTCGGTCGAGGTCGCTGCTGTTATACCTGCCTAGCCGCGAAAAGAGCGGCAGGTAGTGGGCGCGGGCCAGCACGTTCACTGAATCGATCTGGAGGAGTCCGAGTCGGTCGATCGTGCGTTTGACGTGACCTGCATTGATAATGCTGTCCGGGCGCGGAATACCAAAGCCTTGTGCGGCAAGGGCGATACGGCGAGCGGTAGCCGCCGACAGTTTGTGACGCTTCAAGTACGACCTCACGCGGGAGCGCGTGGTTCATCGCGTACTACAATCGGCTTCGGGCGGGAAGAAGATCGGCAGCGCCCGGTCCGGCAATTCGAGCCTGTTATCCCCCTCTGATGCGCTTCCGCCATGCTACGGTGGAAGGCCATGCCATTGGAAAGTGACCTCTATGCGCCGGTGAAGACGCTGCTCGAGGGACAAGGATATGCCGTCAAGGGTGAGGTGCGCGGTTGCGACGTGGTTGGCGTGCGCGACACAGAACCGCCGGTGATCGTCGAATTGAAGCGTAATTTTGGACTCGGGTTGCTGCTCCAAGGAGTCGACCGCCTCGCGATAAGCGAACGCGTTTACCTCGCTGTCGGGCAATGGCCAAGGCAGGTCAAGAATGTGCGCAAGCTCTGCCGGCGGCTGGGCCTGGGTCTGATCGTTGTGGCAAACGGTCGTGCCGATGTCCTGCTCGATCCCCTGCCTTATCGGCCGCGGATGAACAAGCGCAAGACGGAACGGCTGCTCGGGGAGCATCAGCGGCGCGTTGGCGATCCCAACCGCGGCGGCTCGACGACCAAGGTGCCGATCATGACAGCCTATCGTCAGGAAGCGCTACGTTGTGCGGCACTCCTGGTCGCGAATGGGCCAATGAAGCTCGCCGCCATCCGTGCCGCCGCCGATGTGCCCAACGCTGCGAAAATCCTGCGCCACGACCATTACGGCTGGTTCGAACGGATTGAGCGCGGCATGTACGCTATCAGTCCCGCGGGCCTTCATGGCCTGCAGACTTTCGCGCAGCTGGACGAACAAGCCTGATCAGCCGCGCGAAAGGCTCGGAAAGTCCCCGTTCCTCAGAAAATATTGAGGAAGAGGATGTAGAGTGTCGCCGAGAGAGTGATGGCTGCGGGCAGCGTGAGGACCCAAGCCATGAGCAGGTTTCGGACGGTGGCCATTTGCAGGCCTGAGCCGTTGGCTGCCATGGTGCCAGCCACGCCCGACGACAGGACGTGAGTGGTCGACACAGGCAGGCCATAAACATCCGCTGCCGCGATGGTACCCGCCGCGACGAGCTCGGCCGAAGCGCCCTGGGCGTAGGTAAGATGGCTCTTGCCGATCTTTTCGCCTACGGTCACCACGATGCGCTTCCAGCCGATCATCGTGCCCAGACCCAGCGCGATTGCCACCGCGACCTTGACCCAGAGCGGAATGAAGCGAGTCGCGTTGTCGAGCTCCTTTTTGTAGGTGTTCAGGATCGCAATCTCGTGCTTGCTGAGTGCGTTCTCCTTGTCCTTCATCAAAAAGCGCAGAGCCTCGGAGGCAAGATACATATCGTTACGGGTATTGCTGACGGCGGTGGCGGGGATCTTGGCTACTGAACCGTATTGATCGACTTGAGCAGCAATCCCGTTAACCAGCGCCGCAAGCGATACGAAGGTCCCCTCGTTGATCTTGCGTTGCGAGACGAAGGCCGTAACGGCCGGGCGCGGATCGCCCAGGACACGGTATCCTGCCGCCTGTCTTTCGATCACGGCGGAGGCGGCAGCGGACGCTGCATGGAAAGACTCCACATGGTTGGGCGCTGGAGTGCGATTGAGGGCGTAGGCGGTCGGCACGGTGCCGATCAGGATCAGCATGATCAGGCCCATCCCCTTCTGACCGTCATTCGAGCCATGGGCGAAGCTGACGCCCGTGCACGTCAGGATCAGGATGCCGCGAATCCACCAGGGTGGGGGCTGTTGGCCCTTCGGCTCGTCATAGAGCGCGGGATTGCGTACCAGAAACTTGAGGGCAAACAACAACAAGGCAGCGCAGACGAAACCGACCAGCGGCGAGAGCAGGAGGGCGTAGCCGATCTCGGTCGCCTTGCTCCAGTCAACGCCCGAGGTGCCGTCCATGCCGCGAGCCAGCGCATTGGCGATACCGACGCCAATGATCGAGCCGATCAAGGTGTGTGAGCTCGAGGCCGGCAATCCGAGCCACCAGGTGCCAAGGTTCCAGATGATGGCCGCGATCAGCAGGGCGAAAACCATGGCGAAGCCGGCGCTGCTGCCGACCTGGAGGATGAGCTCCACCGGTAGCAGGGAGATGATGCCGAACGCGACGGCACCGGTCGAAGTGAGCACACCCAGAAAGTTGAACAGACCCGACCACAGGACGGCCATCTCAGCCGGCAGGGAATGGGTGTAGATCACAGTGGCAACGGCGTTGGCGGTGTCATGGAAGCCATTCACGAACTCGAAGCCAAGTGCGATCAGGAGCGCGACCAGCAACAGCAGATAGGGCAGAAAGGTCGTGATCTTAGTGCCGGCCTCCTCGACATCGGAGTACACGCTGTAGGCGACGTACAGAAAGCCTGCCGCCAGCACGCCGAAGAAGATGATGGCGGTGAGCGGGTTGAAGCCTTTGTCGAGATTGGGCCGCGAGCTCCGCGCCGGCTCGATCGGCGGTGCCTGCAAGGCGGTATCGGTCATGGAATGTTCCCCAAACTGATTGGACCCGCTGATTGTCCGACCTGTTGTTGACGTGGGGATGACAGTCGCATGACCGAAGCTGCAACCCTCGCGGAGGTAGTGCATTATCCGGACCCATGCGCAGGCTCGAGATCGTTCATCGGACGCGGTACGAATACTCCGAACCGGTAAAGTTGGGTGATCATCGCCTGATGTTTAGGCCGCGCGACAGCCATGATCTGCGATTGCTGCATACGGAATTGAGTATCGAGCCGGCCGCGCAGGTGCGCTGGATTCACGACCCGTTCGGCAACTCGATCGCCATTGCTTCATTCGACGGTGAGACTCAGGTGCTCGAACTGGTCAGCACCATCCGCTTGGAGCATTTCGGCTTGCCGCCGGACTTGGTGCCGATCGAGGATTACGCGCAGAAGTTGCCGTTCAGCTATCTGGCTGAGGAGGGGCCGGACCTCGCGCGCTACCTTGTGCGTCACTATCCCGATCCCAATGCCGTGGTGAGCAATTGGGCCAAGCAGTTCCTCGAGGGGGAGGGTGGATCGGAGACCTTTGCCACGCTCGAACGCATGTGCAAGGGCATCCAGAAAAGGCTGGAATACACCATGCGCTTCGAGCTCGGCACGCAGCCGCCGGCAACGACGCTCGAAAACGGGGGCGGCACGTGTCGCGACTACGCACTACTGATGATGGAGGGGGCTCGCGCGCTTGGCCTCGCCGCGGCCTTCATTACGGGCTACCTCTACGACCCTGCCCTCGATGAGGCGGCAGGCGGCAAGTTCCAACCCGCCTTTGCCCACGCCTGGATGGAGGTCTATCTGCCGGGAGCGGGGTGGGTCGAGTTCGATCCGACCAACGGTATCATTGGCAGCGAGCGACTGATCCGTGTTGCCGTGGGACGCGATCCTGAACAGACGATGCCGATCAAGGGCACCTTCACCGGTACCCCGGATGTCGTGGTCAATACCATGGTGGACGTTCACGTGAGCACGCTCGTACCGGCAGGGGACGCAGGAGATGGACGAGAGTCGGCAGCGATCGAGCCTGCTCAAACGCCCATCACGCAATCGTAAGCAGCCGCATCGGACTCTGCGTGTCAGACTCCGCGTCCTCTAAGAGGAGCCGAGCCGATGACATTCATTCGCCCGCTTGTCGCACTCATTGCTTTCATGGCCGCAATCGCCGCTGCTACAGCCCAGAGCCCGCCGACGCGGCTGCGTGGCTCGATTGCCGCCATTGACGACAAGACGGTCACCATTGCTACGCGCGAAGGGACAAGCGTTAAGGTCAACCTGGCCGAGAATTGGGCGGTGTTGCTGGTGAGCCCGGTCACCATGGCCGACATCAAGGAGAATAGCTTTGTCGGCATCGCCTCCTTGAAGGGACCGGATGGTAGCCTGAACGCGATCGAGGTGCTGGTTTTTCCCGAAGCGGCCCGCGGTAGCAATGAGGGTCACTATCCTTGGGACTTGCAGCCGGAGAGCATGATGACCAACGCGACGGTCGCTACCGTCGCTTCCGCGAGCGGCGGCCAAACCTTGACGCTGAAGTACAAGGACGGCACCCAGACGATCAAGGTCAAGCCGGGTACGCCTATCGTCACCTTTACGCCGGGCGCCAGAACGGATGCCAAAGTGGGCGCCAAGGTGTTTCTAGGTGCTGCCAAGGGAGCCGATGGGTCCCTCACCGCCTCCCGCTTGCTTGTCGGCAAAGACGGCCTGACGCCGCCGATGTGAGGAGGCGCCAACTCCCGGGCCGGCCAGTTGGTTGCTGTGTCATTTGTGCGGTCTCGAACGAAGGCGCGCGCAACCGTTTGGCCAAAATCCCGAACGGATATATAGTGGGTCCTGATCTGGACGCCACAACACACGCTCGTCATGGGGTCGTCGGGTCATGCTGGAATGAATGGGGAGCTGAGCCAATGGGACGCGGCCGGTTGCGGACGCTTGCGGCATTACTGACGCTATTCGCTCTGGGAAGTAATTTTTCGGTTTTCGCGCAAGTTCCTGGAACCGTCGGACAGCCCCAGCAGCGACCAGAAAGGCCAGATGAAAGAACGCCAGCGGGGCGCCAAGCAGAGGACTATACGGCGCAAGGGGTAAGGGTAGGTGGCTTCAAGCTATTTGCCGACCTGGAGGCCGACGAACTTTTCAGCGACAACATCTACGCGACGGCGGCGTCACCCGTGCCGGCGTTCGTTCAGCTGATCAATCCGTCTTTCAATCTGAAGTCGGATTGGAACAATCATATGCTGAACTTCTTCGCGCTTGGCAGATTTGCCCTCTATGGCGTCGACCCGTCGCTGAACGACTATCAAGACGTCTCGGTTGGAGGTGACGGCCGGCTCGACATCCAACGCGATTGGAATGTCTACGGCGGGGCCTCCTGGAATCGCCTTCATGAAGAGCGTGGGTCGCCCAATACTACGAATTTTGTGGGGCAGCCCATCACGGTCTTCAATCAAACGAGCGCCAATCTCGGCTACTTCCAGAAATTCAATCGACTGAGCGTCCGGCTGGATGGTCGGTTTGATAACTTCGTCTATTTCGACAATGGTTTGGGACCGGCGCAAGGCGTCATTATCAACAGTGACCGCAATCGAAACGAATGGCGCGAGGCTCTGAGATTCGGTTACGAATTTCTGTCCGGATACGAAGTATGGGTACGCGGCAGCCTCAACCAGCGCCGGTACTCCCAACTCGACACGTCAGGCCTCGATCGCAGCTCAAACGGCTTCGACGTCGTTGGCGGCATCCTGATCGATTTGGGCGGCATCACATCAGTCGAGGTTTTTGCCGGATATATGCAGCAGACCTTTGTTTCGGGCCAGTTCACGAACATCAGCACGCCGACTTTCGGACTGACAGGGTATTGGAATCCCATCCACGAGCTATGGGTGAAGCCGTTCGTTCGCCGCGTGGTCATCGATTCGGCTTTCACGACCTCCGCGGCCTTCATCAGCACCGCAGCCGGCTTCGACGTAAGCTATCTGCTGCGGCCCAATATTCAAGTTGACGGACATTTCGACTATTCGATCGCAGACTATACGGCGTTCTCCAGCACGGGCGGCGGCCCCTACGACCAGTACGTCACGGCTCGAGTGGGAGCGATGTACTTTCCCAGCTCACACTTCTACGTGGGTCCCCTGTATCAGTTCGTGCATCGCACATCGAATCAGTTTAATGGCGACTTCAATCAGAACGTGCTGATGCTGCGGCTCGGCGCGCGTCTCTAGCGCGACCCGGTCCTGGGTCTCTCTGCTGCCGGCTTGCGGCGGACAGTGTCCGCGCCTTTGACACTAAAAACGTCCGGCTCTAGAAGCGGTCGAGCCCAACGACATGCCGAACGAGTGGGATAGTGGCACATGGATGACGGCCAGAAGCCCATTGCGTACGATTCGTCCGATGCCAAGATGGCAGCCTGGGTGGCGTCTCTTGTCGAAAACTTCAGAACGCACCGCGCGGCGATCGGTATCATCGGGCTCGGCTACGTCGGCCTGCCGCTCGCATGCGCTGTCGCGAAGAGGGGTTTCCCGGTTGTTGGATTCGACATCGATCCCATCAAGGTCGATCTGATCAACGACGGCAAATCGTACATCTCCTACTTGGACGCCGACGACATTGCGGAGCTGCGGTGGACCAGCCGTTTGGCTGCCACCAGTGATTTCTCGCGACTTGCCGACGTTGACGCCATCGTCATGTGTGTCCCCACGCCTCTGACGCGCCAGCGCGAGCCGGACCTGACGTTCGTCACCCGGACGGCAGAGTCCATTGCTCCGCATCTCAGGCGTGGTCAGCTCGTCGTTCTGGAATCAACCACCTATCCGGGGACGACCAGCCAGGTCCTGCGGCCGATTCTGGAGCACGGCGGCCTGAGGTCGGGCAGGGACTTCTTCGTGGCCTATTCGCCGGAACGCGAAGATCCGGGCAACGCCGATTTCTCCACGGCGGTCATTCCAAAGGTGGTGGGCGGCGATGGGCCGGAAGCGCTGAGGCTTGCGTGTGCTTTCTACGATGAGGTGGTGACGCGCACGGTCCCAGTGTCGTCGCTGGAGGTGGCAGAGGCGGTCAAGCTTACCGAGAACATCTTTCGGTCCGTCAACATTGCGCTCGTCAACGAGCTCAAGACGGTGTTCGATGCGATGAGCATCGATGTCTGGGAGGTCATCGATGCCGCCAAGACCAAACCGTTCGGGTACATGCCGTTCTACCCGGGCCCCGGACTTGGTGGACATTGCGTTCCCATCGACCCTTTCTACTTGACGTGGAAGGCACGGGAATATGGCGTGACCACCCGCTTCATCGAGCTTGCAGGGGAGGTCAATACCGCAATGCCCCAGCGCGTGGTGGATCGCGCCATCGAAGCACTGAATGAGCATGCGGCTCGGGCACCGAAGGGAGCCGATATTCTCGTTCTCGGTATCGCGTACAAAAAGAACGTCGATGACACGCGCGAAAGTCCTGCCTTTAGGATCATGGAGCTCCTGGAGAAGCGTGGTGCAAATGTGTCATTTCACGATCCCATGGTGGCCGAGATTCCTCGCACTCGCGAACATGCCAATTTCGCCGGAAGACGATCGGTGTCGCTTGCAGAAGAGACGGTTTCCAAGTTCGATGCCGTGATCATCTGCACCGACCATGATGACGTTGACTATCGAAACCTGGCTGCCTGGTCGCGGCTGATCATCGATACCCGCAATATTTGCGCGCGTCTCGGCCTTGCCGGGCGGCGCGTGATCAAAGCTTGAAGTGCAGAACTGATGCGCTGGCTGGTGACGGGCACGGCAGGCTTCATCGGCTTCCACGTGGCCAAGCGGCTGCTTCTGCAAGGCCACGAAGTTGCCGGCGTCGATGGCATGACGCCTTACTATGACGTCGAGCTCAAGGAGGCGCGTCACGCGAAACTGAAGAAATTCGCGAGCTTCACGGCCCACCGGTGCATGTTGGAAGATGCGGCCAGACTGGAGGCCATCGGCCGCCAGTGCTCGCCCGAAATCGTGATGCATCTGGCGGCCCAGCCGGGCGTGCGTTTCAGTCTTGAAGAGCCCGGCACATATATCAGCTCCAATGTCATTGGTAGCTTCAACGTCCTGGAGCTGTGTCGTACGCTGCGGCCGCGCCACGTGATGATTGCCTCGACAAGCTCCGTCTATGGCGAGAGCAGCAGCTTTCCTCTGAAGGAAACAGACAATACCGATCATCCGCTGACGCCCTATGCGGCGTCGAAGAAATCAACGGAGGTGCTCGCTCACTGCTACGCCCACATCTGGAATCTACCGACGACGATATTCCGGTTCTTTACGGTCTATGGGCCATGGGGGCGGCCGGACATGGCTCTTTTCAAGTTCGTCCGCAGCATTCTGGCGGGACGGCCGATCGACATACACAACCATGGAAAGATGGAGCGGGATTTCACGTATATCGATGATTTGGTCGAAGCACTTGTCCGCCTGAGCGAGAAGATCCCGACATCTGGCAGCTCTGCCGGCGTGGCTGCGGTCGCTCGAAGCCGCGCCGCCCCGTACCGGATTGTCAATATCGGTGGCAACCAACCGATAGGCCTGTCGGAGTTCATCGCTGAAGTGGAACGAGCGCTTGGCCGGAAAGCCGAAAGGAACTACCTGGACATGCAGCCGGGCGAAGCAACTCGCACGGAGGCTTCGACCGCGTTGCTGGAAGAGCTGATTGGCTATCGTCCGGCAACGCCGATCTCGGTCGGCGTGGGTGAGTTTGTTCGCTGGTATCGAGATTATTACCGAGCTTGAGAAGGCCGGTTGCCGCTCATTGCCTCGAGCCGCGGCACGAACTCGTCGAAGTGGTCTTTCCAGCTTGGGGTCACCCAAGCCGCTAGGCGTGCGAGCTGCGCCTTTCGTCGCTCCGAGTCGATTGTCGAATACGCCTCGATCGCTGTTTGCCAACCCACCCCATCCAGTGGATCGATGAACTCAGGGACGTCGCCTCCGACCTCGCGAAACACGGCGATGTCACTGCATAGCACCGGCACACTCAGTGCGAGAGCTTCCGCGAGCGGCAAGCCAAATCCCTCCGCAAAGGAAGGCATCAAGAGCGCGCGCGCGCCCGAGAGAAGCTCAGCCACCTCGTCGTCGGAGATGCGTCCTCGCTCCTGGACGAATGAGCGGATGGCCGGTGACCGCTCCAACATGTCGACGACGTTCTCATTCTCCCACCCGCGCGTGCCGATGATGGTCAGCCGCGGGGCCGCGTTCCCCTTCTTGGCACACAAGACCCGCCAGATGTTCAAGATCAGCAAGTGGTTCTTGCGGGGTTCGATCGTGCCGATCATCACGAAATAGGCTGACTCCGACTGTCGAGGAGGCGCCTTCCGACGATCGCTTCCGACACTTACGCCGAGTGGCGCGACAATGATCGACTGCGAATCGCGCCCCTTCGCGAAGTTGGCCCGGAACGCTCGTGCCGTGTCGTTCGAAACGGCGACCACGATGTCGGCAATACGAGTCGCCGCCTGCATGCGGCGACGGCAACGTTCCTCTGCATCTGGCGGGAAATATTCCGGAAACACAGTTGGAAGAATGTCGTGGACGACATAGACCAGCTTCAGCTTGCCGCCTTGCTTGAGCCGCTCTATCGGTCTCGGCCGTTCAATGTGGAGCTGTGAGGGAATAATGTAGACACAGCATCCTTCATGCCGCCGAACCGATCCGGCCAGACTGCCCCAACGCTGGAGGAGAAGCTCGACATGGATACGAAGCGCGCGCAGGACAATGCCGGCGTAGGCCCAATGAGAGGCAATGCCTGTGCGCCAGTACTTCGCGATGGCATGCACGAAGTCCAGCGCCCGGCTGCTGTCGAGAATGCTGAAACGGCCAAACGCGTCTACGACGACGAAGGTCAGGCGATCCGGAAATTTGGCGATGAAGTGCTCGGCATAGGCTAGCTCCACGCGAGGGATGCCTGCGGGAGTCCTGCTCCAGGCAGCGTAGATCAGCCGCGACAGGTCCAGATATATGTGTGTCGACATCGGCCACCGGTACCGCTACCGAGGCGATGTCGTCGGGGGCTCCTCGCGTGCAAGCCGGCTGAGCTCCGCGATCATCGAGGCGACATAGAGCGTGATGTTGGTCACGATCCAGATCAGGCCAAGCAGGTCGGCGTAGCTTGCTCTTTGCTCGACGAGCATCACCGGCACCGGTGGCCAAAGATAGAACATGCCGTTGGCAAAGAGAAACATCACCCGTACTTCCGTCAGGCCAAATAGTCCGCTGGAGAGATGGAATACACGCGTCACTTCGGCACGCAGCAGCGACTGAACGGACATCATGAGATACGTGGCCAAGCCCAGAGCGGCGATATCCAGCCTGATGTATCCGCTCAGACCAAGCCCTAGCGCAAAGAGGAGTTGGGCGATGACGTCGATGGATTGATCAAAGAAAAAGCCGAACCGAGGACGTTCGATGCGCCTGCGACGGGCGACGGCGCCATCCAGCGAGTCGCCGAACCAGTTGATCAACAAGCCAAGGTTTGCGATCCACAGACCGATCGAGCCACCGCTCCCGACAACGCCGTAGCCACAGAGCGCAAGGACGGAGCCCAGAAATCCGATGATCGTGAGACGATCGGGCGTTAACCAGTCTGGCAATCTTGGCGCAAGCCAACCAATGAGTTTCTGTTCGGGAACCGACAACAGTCCGTCGTTGCGACGGGAAAGAGGATCCTGAGGGGACATGATCTTCTATCGGCTGGCAGCAGATGTCTGATCGTCGCTGACATGGAAGCGGGTGCCCTTGCTTGCAAAGCGGCGCACGGCCTCCGGCACCAGGAGGGAAACACGCGAAAGCCAAAAAGGAACGACAGGGAATCCAACGAGGCCTGCGTTGCGACGGAATCCGCTCAGGATAAGAGCGGCCGCACGTTCGGCCGAAATTTCGTTCGGTCGAGGACCCTTATGCATCTTCGCCATTCCCGTCGACACGTAGCCCGGGCAGGCAACGGTCACCTGCACACCTTCGGCGCCGACGGCATCCCTAAGCGCCATCCCATACGACATAAGGCCGGCCTTCGATGCTGAGTAGGCCGGAGCGTCGGCGAGAGGTACGAAACTCGCCAAGGAGGCCACCAGAACGATACCGCCGCTCCCGCGGCGTCGCATTGCAGGCAAGACCTGGTGCAGCAAGTCGATTGCCGACAGCAGGTTGATTTCCAGGACCTCGCGGGCAACAGTTCCGTTTTCAACCACCTGGTCAGCTCTACGGCCATCGAGAATGCCTGCGTTGCAGATGAGGAGGTCGATGGGTCGATGCCGCTCGACCTCCTCAACGAAGGTCGAGAGACGCTGCGCATCTCTGACGTCGATGGAGGCCGCTATGCAGTCCGCCCCCTGCAATTGGCACTGATTGGTCACGCTTTGAAGGCGGCCCGGATCGCGCCCTATGAGTGCCAGTTGGCGTCCTGGTTGCGCGAGTTGTGTCGCCAGCGCCGCGCCTATGCCATTCGATGCTCCGGTGATCACTATGGACTTGTGATCGATCACAGGCCGGCGACCGTCTTGATGAAAGACGGCTCACTCCGCACGCGAGCGAGCTCCTCGGCAGTTACATCGAGGACACTCGTGATCTGCTCTATCGTGTGCTGGGAAGTCAGAAAGAACCTCAATCTCGCCTGGTTCTCAGCCACACCAGGAAAGATCGCCGGCACGAGGTTATAGCCGCGATCAAGCAGCCTCTGCGACAGAATGACTGCCTGCGGGGAGTTACCGACGATGACTGGCACGATCGCTGCGCCCAAGCTCGGGCCGATGTCGAGGCCGCGCGATTTCGCGCCTGCCACGAAAGCGAGGCCATTTTCACGAAGTTTCGCCACGCGCCATGGTTCGTTGCGCATGACATGGAGCGCCGCCGTTGCTGCCGCCGCAACAGGTGGCGAGAGGCCGACGCTGAATACGAAGCCAGGCGTGTTGTACTTGAGCAGCTCAATGAGCGGTCGAACGCCGGCGATATAACCGCCTGCAGCCGCCAACGTCTTGCTCAAGGTCCCCATCCAAATGTCGACATCGGCAGGGTCGACGCCTTGTTCCTCGGCGACACCTCTGCCTGTTGTGCCAAGCACGCCGACGGAGTGCGCTTCATCCACCATCAGCCATGCGCCATAGCGCCGTTTGATCTTCACGAGCGCCGCCAGGTCGGGGGCATCGCCGTCCATGCTGTAGAGGCCTTCGACGACGATCATGGCGCGGCGATGACGGGCGCGATTGAGACGCAGGGCGCGTTCGATCGCGCTCAGATCTCCGTGCGGGCACACAACACGCCTAGCGCCGGAGATCCTAGCACCTTCCATGATGCTATTGTGGACTACGGCGTCACAGACGATCAGGTCCTGCTGCCCCAGCAGCGTGCCGATTACGGAAACATTGGTGGCATGGCCGCTGACAAAGGCGAGTGCATCCTCCGTACCATGCAGTTCCGCGAGAGCTGCCTCCAGGTCGCGATGAATCTGCCTCTCTCCACCAGACAACCGGCTTGCCGACACGGACGTGCCGTAACGTTCAATCGCAGCTTTCGCCGCCGCGCCGACCGCAGGATGCCCGTTCAGCCCCAAATAGTCGTAGGATGAGAAATTTACGATCGTTCGACCGTCGATCGACGTCGTGTCGGCGGCCCTGCCATCGTGCAGCCGATGAAAAGGATTGGTGATGCCGGCGATGTCGCCGACCGCACGCTTGAGCTTGAGGACTTCGTATTCAGGGAGATCCGTGAAGCTCGTCGTACCGGCGTGTTTCAATGCCGGCTGGAGGGCTGGCGCCTTCTCCTGCGTCGACCCGGAGTTCGAGCCTTCCAGGGCGTGGAGGACGCGGTCGACGGTGTCTTGAGCTTCACTGCGGGTCTGCATGCTACAGCGGCCCTTTCAATTCGCGGACACGCTCCAATACAGCGTTGACGGCCGCGTGCGCTTCGTCCGTTCCAGTCGCTTCGGCTTCAGCAGCAAAGTGACTGGCTGAGAGGGCAACGATGGTGCCGGGGACGGCCTGCTCCTGGTTCTCACGTGCAACCAGCGGCGCCATGCGCCGTGCAACGTCTGCCGGCGTAATTCCACTGGACAGAGACATCATTGGCAGTTCGATCTGCAGGGCGTCTTCGACCGTCGTCCGCAGCTCGAGCATCATGAGTGAGTCCATGCCGATCTCCGCAAGCGGTCGATGCCGGTCGATCTCCTTGGGCGGCAGGCGTAGAACGCGAGCAATTTCCTCTACGACTATATCGACGAGCGCCTCGGTCATCTTTTCGATCGGCATAGCGCGCAGCCTCTCGAGCGTGGCGGCGGCATCCGTCCCTTGACGTCCCGTGGCGACGGTGCTGACGGTTTCAAAGACCGGCGTCCGCACGGCCGTCAGCTCTCGCCGCGCCATGGCCCAGTCTATGCGCGCAATTGCGCAGCAGGCCGCAATTTGTTCGCCGTCCCGATTGTGCACCCAATCGAGACCGTCCAAGGCGGTCTGGGTGGCAATGAGGTTGGCCGCGAATCGCTTTTTGAGGTTGGGATTCGTGCTGATATTGCGAGCGAGATAGCCGGCGTCCTCGATGCCGCCCCAGCCGATGGCCAGGGCTGGCACGCCGCGGGCGCGCATCTGTCGTGCGAGCCCTTCCATGAAGGCGTTGGCAGCGACATAGTTGAATTGCCCTGGATTGCCGAACAGGGTAGTCGCCGAGGAATAGAATAGCAGGTAGTCCAGCTCCAACGCGGCTGTCGCTCGTTGAAGATTGAGGGCGCCAACGACCTTCGGCCGCAACACCGCTTCGATGGCGGCGCGGTCCATCCCTTCGATCAGGCGGTCGTCGATCACCATTGCGGCGTGCACGATGCCTTTGATCATGCCGTGCGACTGAACCCGATGCAGGAATTGTTGAAGCGCCACCATGTCACCGACATCGACTCGCTCGACGATGACGTCGAGCCCTTTGAGTCGCAAGGCTTCGATCTTGGCGGTGTCGGGTTCGGACGACAGTCCCGATCGACTCGCCAGAACCAATCGTGAGGCGCCTCGTTTTGCAAGCCATTCAGCGGTGGCCAGACCGAAACCGCTGGTTCCTCCGATGACGATGTGGAGGCCATGCTGATGGACGGGAAAAGCGCCCCCATAGCCCGGATTGGTCGGCCGTTCGGCGGGCTTGATCACGATCTTGCCGATGTGGCCCGAGCGCTGCATCAGACGAAATGCGTCGTTGGCATGCTGACCTTGGAAAGCGCGGTAAGGAAGGGGCAGCAGCTCGCCATCGGCAAAGAGCTGTGTGATCGACTTGAACAGGCGGTGCGCCAGGTCAGCCTGAGCTCCGATCAGTTGATCGACATCGACGCCGAAGTAGGACAAGTTGCGGCGCAACGGCCTCAACCCGAGATGAGTGTTTGCGTAGAAGTCCCTCTTGCCGAGCTCGATGAAGCGGCCAAACGGGCGCAGGCAATCCATCGATCGTGCCATTGCTTCGCCAGCGAGGGAATTCAGGACGATGTCCACGCCTTTGCCTTGCGTGTGGGTGAGCACCTCCTCGGCAAACGACAGGGTGCGCGAATTGCAGGTCAGCTCGGCGCCATAGTCCCTCAGAAACGCCCGTTTCTCCTCGCTGCCTGCTGTGGCGATCGCCCGCGCTCCACAGTGCCGTGCAATCTGTATGGCGGCGAGTCCGACGGCGCCTGCTCCGCCATGGATGAGCACGACCTGGCCCGGTCCCACCTGGCCCAGATGCACGAGTGAGTAGTAGGCCGTGAGGAAAGCAACGGGTATGGTGCTGGCGGCCTCGAACGTCATGCCGCCAGGCAGAGGCGTAACGGCAAACGCAGGCGCCACTACATGGCTGGCGAAGGCGTGCGGCGCGAACGCAATGACACGGTCGCCGACCTTCGTCGTTGCGACTTCGGCCCCAACCCGGACGACAGTTCCGGCACATTCCATTCCCAAGCTTGGCCCCGAATAGCCATCCTCGAGCGCTTCTTCTGGGAGAAGCCTCAAGTTCCACATGACATCGCGGAAGTTCAGGCCGGTAGCCGCAACCTCGATTTCGATCTCGTGTGGCCCCGGCTCGGTGCGGGGCTGGGTCATCCAAATGGGACCGTCGCGGCCCGATCGTTGCCGATCGGCCATCGTCACGGCCATATCGCTGCCCGGCAGCTCAACCGCCATCGGCTCCGCCGGAGCGCGCTGGACTCGGAATACTGTGCGCCGTCCGTCGGCGAAGAAGATCTCGCGTTCGGCGTCGGGCATGACCATCTCGTCCGCGGCATGCTTGGCCGCCGACAAATCAGTGCCCGCCAAGCCCAGGCACCGGATCTGGAGGCCCGTGTATTCGTTCTGGGCTACCCGCAAGGCCGACGACACTGCACACCAAAGAGGCCGGCTGAGCGCGTCGTCGCCAGGATTGCAATCTCCGAAATCGAAGACGATCCACAGGCGTGCTGGTGCGACCGCAAGCCGGCGGCAAAGGTCAGCGATTCGAACGAGATGGTCACCGAGCAACGAGGCGGTGTCAGCTGTCGGACTCGTTGCATCTATCGTCCAAATGACATCTGTTGCCGTGGGTGGCGAGTCGAACGAGACCGCAGGGCCGTCTTCCAGGGTAGAGCTTCTGTCACCATCGCGAGAGGCCACGGACCTCCCGTTATTGGCGAGATGCTCTCGCAAACGCCCGATGAGGGTATCCTTACCCGACTCATCTCCTTCCCAAAGGAACACGGGCGTGTCAGCTGGGGTTGCCTGAATGCGAGTGTCAGCCACAACTCCATGCAGCAAGACGCCGAGGCGCGGTTGGCCGCAGAGAGGCTTGGTGAGCGCTGTGCTGAAGCCAGAGGTTTGAAGCTCTTCCGCCCACTCTTCGGCAGTGAGCAACGCGCCCACCGGGAAGTCGACGTTTGCGGAGCGCGCCCACCAGGTGGGGCGGCTCGTTCTCGCGATGTCCCAGAACAAGCTGGGCGCCAGCTCGGCTGCGAGGAGCGAGCCGCCTGGTCTCAACAATCGCGTTATCGCCTCAAGGCCACCCTTCGCCGCTGCGACCTCGCTGAGCGAGTCTATCGCAAAGATGAGATCCAAGGCGCCAGATGAGAGCTCCTCGATGGCAGACCATGGCACGCAGCGGATACGGGGAAAGTCATCACCGAGCAGTACACGTGCCTGATCCAGTCGGTCCGGGTCAGGGTCGGTGACGACGATTTCCAGATTGGAGAAGCGTTCAATGAGCCCACAGGCAGCTGTGACTTGCTCCGTTCCAATCATGAGCAGCCGCAGCAGGCGTCCCCCGTCGCAATCGGATATTGCCGTTTCCAGTTCGGTGAGGACCGCCGTCCGCAGCAACAGACCTTGTCTCGAAGTCGAGCCCAATTGACGCCAGTGGCTTGAGTTCAGCACCGACGCCGCCTTGGCATCATCCGACATGATCTGCCCAAGAACTTCCTGAATGCGCGCGAGGCTCGCCGCTTCGGCCACCATAGTCGGATGTCGGGTGGTCAATGACCTGACGATGGCGTGCACGTTGGGCACTTCACATGCCTCAGTAAGCTTGCGCTCTCCGTCTTCTTCATAGGCCAGACCGCGCAGCTCAAGATGCCACAGAAGCGCCGACCGAAGGAATGCCGCTGGAGTCGATGGCCCCTTGTCCTCGCCTGTGCCCGATACGGTGGTGGACTTCCCAGCGGCCTGAACGGCTGTCAGCGCCTCCCATGCAGCCCGCAGACACCCTGCTTCGAGAAGCAGGGCGGCCTCTCCCATGGATCCACTTTCCTCGTCTGCATGTCGATCGGCTAGCGTCAGGGCCAAGGAGGTAGGCATGCCAGCGCGGTCCATGCGCCAGCTCGTCGTCCGATAGCTGAGGGAGAGTGGATCGGCCGGCGCCTCCTGAGGGGCCTCGACGAGCCTCACACTATCCGCTCGAAGGATCAGCTTCGCCTCGTCATCGTAAAGTTCGAAGTCGACAAGGATCGAGCTGGGAGACTGTCGGAGGGTCCGCGATACGGCAACGCTCGCCACTGTGCCGGTCTTGAAGACGCGGATGCACCCGAAGCGAATCGGTAGCATTTGCTTCATCGGCATGTCGGCTACACCGGCTTCCTCGGAGGCGAAGAGACCGTGGAAAGAAGTGTCGAAGGCGGTCAGGTCCATGACGCGCCAGTCGGATGTGTCCGATGCCGGCGCGTCGAGCATCGCAATTGCGCGCTTTGGATGAGGAAACCCGACTTGTCTGGCGCGCTGGAAGGTTGGGCCATAGGTGAAGCCGAGGGCGCGAGCGCTCTCGTAGACCTTCGGTCTGGCGACGACGACCGTTCCTGGCGGCAGCTCTGGCGCCTCGCCGTCCTTGCCGGCAACTGGTGAACGTCGAACCACGCCCCGTGCGTTCAACGCCCACTCGGGCGCCCCACCGCGCCGTCTGGACTGGAACTCGATAAGGCCGGTTTCGGATGCCAGTCGGACCATGGTTTCGAATGACCTGTCGCCGTCGAACACCAAGGGTCGCACGATGTCCAGGTCACGCAGCTCAAGCGGGCCGTCGCCGAGAGTTTCTTGGGCCGCCGCCAGCATCACCTCGACATAGCCTGCGGCCGGAAACACGGCGATGCCACCCACCTTATGGTCCTCGAGCCAAGGGAACAGCACCGGATCGACGGTCGAAAACCATTCGGTAGAGTCAAAACGTGGCCGCCGGCCGAGCAACGGATGGGTGGCGGCAGTGAACGTGGTGCTGGCGTCGATCGTTGGATGCACCATGAAGGGCGTGTGCCGCCAGGGATAGAGTGGCAAGTCGACGGTGGTCGGCGGCGGCGCCCCGAAAAATCTCGACAAGTCGACGCGACCACCGGCAAGCAACGTCCTTGAAACCGAACGCTCGATCGGATCGACGGTTTCGGCCATCGCCGTTTCGTTCAGGGTCTCTATTGTTGCACCACGTACGCCGGCTTCGCGCAGGATGTCGCGGACATAGCTCGACAAGATCGGCTTGGGGCCAACCTCAACGAATATGCGTAAGCCTTCTGTCAGCAGTCGGCTGAAAGCAGCCTCGAACTGCACCGGTTCGCGAACGTTCCGCCACCAGTGCTCGGCGCTCAGCATGTCGGCCTTGACGAAATCGGCCGTAACCGACGAGACCATCTTCCGTCGCAGGACGAGGGGCTTCATGCCATCGAGCTCGCGCAGCAACGGCGCACGAACGGCATCGACGAGTGCGCTGTGGAAGGGATAGTCGAGGTCGAGCCTCCGTGCGCTGACACGGGAACGGGCCGCCGCCCCGACCAAGGCATCTATCTCGGCCACCAGCCCGGAAACGGTGACACTCCGCCAGCTATTCACGGCAGCGATTTCAACGCTCTTAATGCCTGTCGTCTCGATGAAACGGCGTGCCTCGCGTTCGCTGAGCATGAGCGCTGCCATGCCGCCGGTCCCGCGAGTACTTTCCTGGTGACGGCTGCGCGCGATTACGACGTCGATGGCTTGTTCGAGGCTGAGCGCGCCGGCCGCCCAGGCCGCCGAGATCTCTCCGACGCTGTGCCCGATCGTCGCCGCTGGCGTCAGGCCTGCCTCCTCAAGCGCTCTGACCGTTGCGACCTGGACGGCCAGCAACAGTGGCTGGGAGTACATGGCGTGGCGCAGCTTGTCGGCCAGATTGTCGTCGAACAGCTGCTCGACAATCGACCACTTCTGGACCTTTCCGAAGTGGCCGTCGACTTCCTTCAACGCTTCGCGGAAATGCGCATTGGCCTGCCAGGCATCACGGCCCATTCCCGCCCATTGCGCGCCGTTGCCGGAGAACAGGAATGCAACTGGCATATCGTTGCCGACCGCCTGTCCGGTCAGAACGGACGTTGACTTTTCGCCGGCGGCGAACCGACGAAGATGATGACGGATCTCCTCGGATGTGCCCCCGCGTATCAGCGCGCGGTGAGGAAGAAGATCGCGCAGGTGAGCGCTCGCGCCGATGAACTCTGCGGCCGCGTGCGGATCTTCAGGCCACAACCTGTCATAGGAAGCGGCGAGCTCCGGTAGCGCCTCGGCTCCGTGCGCCGTCAGCACCAGCGGCGGCGGTGGCGCGCTGTTGCGCAGATACACCAGCGTGGCGGTCTTGGCGTCGCTTCGAACGATGGCGTGCGAATTGGTTCCGCCAAACCCGAAAGAGTTGATGCCGGCAAGCCATGGGCCACGACGGTCGGGTGGGCGCCAGTTGCGCGAAATCACCCGCAAGTTCAGTTCGTCGAATGGGATGTCCGGGCTGGGTGCCTTCTGATGAAGCGTTGCCGGAATCACGTCGTGATTCATGGCAAGAATCGACTTCAGGAGCCCGGCCAGCCCCGACACAGGCTCCAGATGGCCGATGTTCGATTTGACCGAGCCGATCGGTAATGGCTGGGTCCGCTTCTGTGCCAGTCCCTTGCCCAATGCGTCGGCCTCGATTGGATCGCCGACGCGCGTGCCCGTGCCATGCGCTTCGACGAAGGTGAGATCAGCCGGGTCAATCGCAAAAGCGGCGTATACTTCATCGAGCAGCTGGCGTTGCGACGCGGCAGATGGCAGAGACAGACCTGTCGTTCGGCCATCTTGATTGATGCCCGAACCAACGATCACGCCATGAATGCGATTTCGCGCTTTGTGCGCTGCCGCCATCGAACGCAGGATCACCGCGACGGCACCCTCCGAGCGCACATAGCCGTCCGCTTCGGCATCAAACGGCCGGCAGAGCCCGGTCGGCGAAAGCATCGAGGCACGCGAGAAGCCGACGTAGGAGAACGGCGACAACAGAAGGTTGACGCCTCCCACGATGGCTGTATCGATCGAGCCACTGCGAATCGCTTCCGCTGCAAGATGCAGGGCCACCAATGACGACGAGCACGCCGTGTCGAGGGCAATGCTGGGCCCGCGAAGATCCAACGTGTAGGAGAGGCGATTGGCCATGATGCTGATGGAGTTGCCGGTCATCATGTGTACATCGGCCACCGACGGATCGGCGATGAAGCGTGCTGCATAGTCGACCGATGAGGCGCCGACATAGACACCGGTGTGACTGCCCGCGAGGCTGGAAGGCCGTATGCCAGCGTGCGCCAGCGAATCGTATGCGACTTCCAGGAGGTGCCGGTGCTGGGGATCGACCTGCTCGGCCTCGCGCGGACTCATGCCAAAGGCAGGAGCATCGAAACCCCACGGATCGTCGATGACGCCGGCTGCAAAGGTGTAGCTTCTGCCGACTTCGGCAGCTGTTGGATGGTAATAGCTTCGCGCGGGAAAGCGATCCGGCGTAATCCACGTCACGCTGCATCGATTGCTTCGCAACAGGTCCCAGAAGGACCGGGCATTGCGCGCTCCGGGAAGGCGAGCAGCGTAGCCGACGATCGCGATTTCCTTTGTAGCAGTCATCGGTCCTTCCCTAGATGCCGAACCAAACTCTTCCAGAAGACGAGTGCCACAGCGCGACGAACGGCGCGCGGGTTGCTCATCTACCAACTCTTCGAAAGCCTCGCCCTACCGCAACGAGTATCATCGTAGCAGCTAACAACTGATTCGTGTATTTTCTTTACGTGCAATCCATTTGCCAAACGATCCGCCTGTCGCGGCGACGCTATTCACAGGACAAGTCGCAGCAAATACCACACCAGTTGCAATAGCCGATAAGCCCCTCATGCAAAAGTGAATTTTGTCACTTACGACCGGAGGGTTGCGAATGAAGCTGCCGTCGGTGCATGGTACCGTTCTGAACGCACGGTGGGGTCGTTGTCGAAGAAGGCGCGGTTTGTTCGCCTGGCGAGCACGCCGGTACGCGACAGCGAGGCTCGGGCGTGGTTGCCCTTGGAGTTTGCGAGCGGACTCCCGGCAGGGCGGTGGGTTCGTCTGCAATACAGAACCAGATTATACGGCGATCTCAAGCGACCTGTATTGTGCATCTGGACATCGACGGCGGCTCGAGAATTGCTCATGCCTGCCGGCCTGTTTGGCCAAGCCGAATGGGTGGGCTATCTTCCTTTGAATACCGTGCGTGTTGCCGTGTCCGATGCGGTTCTCGCCGATCTATCTTGCGAACTGATGACACTCCGAACGGTGCTTGCCGTTGGGTTGGTGCGGAATCTGCCGACCGCGCTTTGGGCCATAAGGCTTGCATTGACTGGCCGTAGGGCCGAGGCGCGAGAGGAGTTGCGAATCGCCTGCAGCTCGCGATCCCTGCGAGATTATCATCGATGGCGGCTGAGCTCGTATCGGACGCCCGACGAAGCCGGCGTCGACGCACCGCGCGAGGCATGGCAGTCGGGTCCGCATGTCTGCTTCATGCTCGATCGAGCGGCCGGCTCCGAGCACGCCATCGAGGCGACGCTCAAGTCCCTCCGCGAGCAGACGTACAAACGCTGGTCTGTCACTTTCATCGAGCCGACTCAAAAGCCGGACGAGCCGCAAGCCGGCACGGGCGCGTCGTTGGCGGAATTGCGAGCCGGTGACTTCATTGCGCCTTTGCGGCCGGGTGACGTTCTGCCACCTTACGCGCTCGCCGCCTTTGCCGAGCATGTGCTCAAGCATCCCCAGGCCGACCTTCTCTACGGCGATGAGGAGTCGGTAGACGACCGCGGACGCCATATCGATCCGCAATTGAAGCCCGACTGGAGTCCGGCTTTTCAGAGTTCCAGGCAGTATGTCGACCAGGCAGTATATGTCAGAGTGTCCACCATCGCTGCAGCGGGTACCGTGCAGGTTCGAGATCTCGCTCAGGCCGATCGGCTATGGGCTTTGGTATGGGAAGAGGCCAAGTCAATTCAGCATGTGCGGCGTGTCCTTCTGACCAAAGCAACGCCGGAATCAAGCAGGAAGTCGCGACGCCTTGTCGGCCTTGGGCGTCCATCGATGGCAACGATGGATGCCAGCGCAACTATCATCATTCCGAGCAAGGACAGGCCGGACTTGCTTGGCCCGTGCCTCGCTAGCCTGCGCGACTCGCAGCCGGCCAATTTCGAGGTAGTAGTTGCCGACAACGGCAGTGAGCGAGCTGAGACTCATTCTTTATATCGGTCAGCATCGGGTGATCCGCGCATTCGCATTCTGACTCTGCCCGGACCGTTCAACTTTTCGGCACTTTGCAACCAAGCGGCGGCAGCGGCACATGGGCGGGTGCTCGTGTTCCTTAACGACGACACGATAGCAATCCAGCCGGATTGGCTGGCACGACTGGCGGGATGGGCACTTCGCGCGGAATGTGGTGCCATCGGTGCGAAGCTTCTTTATCCTTCAGGCCGAGTGCAGCATGGTGGCCTAGTTGTAGGGTTGGGCGGCTATGCAGCGCACATCGAGAGCGGGGTGCCGTCGAATGATCCGGGCTATCTCGATCGGCTCGATGCTGCCCATGAGGTCTCGGCGGTGACAGGGGCATGTCTGGCGGTGGAGAAAGCGAAGTTCGATGCGGTCCACGGATTCGATGCCGAGCGCTTTCCCGTCGAACTCGGCGATGTCGACCTTTGTCTGCGGCTGGAAGCACGGGGGTGGAAGACGATATTCACGGCTGAGGCGGTGCTGATACATCGCGAGTCGGCCAGTCGCGGCCGGGCTCGCGATCGAGAGATCCGCTATGCCCGTGAGCATGGGCATTTCATCGCGCGCTGGCGCTCGCGTATCCATGACGATCCTTTCTTTCACCCGGCGTTGTCCTTGAGTTCATTGCGCACTAGGCTGGACGGATAGTCGATGCGGTCTCGGACGCCTTCGCGCCATGGCCCCACAGTTGGACTGCGTGGCAGAGCAGCGACAATTGTCAGGGAAGCGGTCGATGCACATTGCGCTCGGGTCAAGCTGGCGCTGATTGAAGGCGGCATCTTCGGACCTGTGTGGGGCCCCACGCTCAGGCGTCTGGTCTCACGCCGCGTGGCCGATCGCCTTCGTGCGCTCGCTTCCCATTTCGATGCAGCCTTCTACGCTCGCCAGTTCGGCGATGGTCGGCGCCGCCGACGCATCGAGCACTTCCCGCTGCTGCACTACATCCTTGTCGGTTCGACAGAGAATCGACCACCTCGGCCGGGCTTTGATCCCATCTTTTACCGCCAGTCCAATCCGGACGTCGGGACTGACGATCCGTTGTGGCACTATGTCAGCCGCTGGGCCCGCCGCTCCGTGCCCTTCAACGAAATGGCTCGGCATGCCAAGACGCGTCCGTGGCAGGCAGGTCGGCAGGCCGTTCTCACCATCCATCATGGTCGAGGCGGCGGCAGCAGCCGCTTTCTCGACCTTTTTGAAGAGGAGCTTTGGCGGAAAGGGCGCAATATCCTGCGGTTGAGAGCAGTCAATGGATCTCCGACGCTTGCGGTTCTTGAGGATCGGGCCGTATCGGCCGCAGACGTGGTTCCTGCGAAGGTTTTCGATCTCGCTATCGATGGGCCCAGCTTGGCAGAGTTTGCTCGGCGACGCGGCGTCACTAGACTTCTGGTCAACCATCTTATCGATCGGCCGCCTGCGGTGATGGGCTGGATCGAAGATCTGGCGCGCGGGCTAGGTTGCTCCTACGACGTGATCTTGCACGACTACTACGTCCTTTGCCCTCGCGTCGACATGGTGAACGGCCAAGGAAGATTTTGCGGCGTCGCGCCTCCGGACGATTGTGTTCGTTGTGTCGAGAAGCACGGATCGGAAGTTCCGAACGTCAAGCCGCTGACCTGGAGAGCGTCGTTCTCGGAATTTCTGGCGCACGCCGAGACTATTTTCGTGCCCAGCCGAGATATGGCGCTTCGCTTGGCGCCCTACATTGCCAACACCATTCAAGTGTGGTCGCCGGAGAACGATCTCGACCTGCCGCCGGAGCGTCGCCCATATCTGGCGGGGAAAGATCCTCTTCGAGTGGCGATTCTTGGAGCGCTGAATGTGCCCAAGGGGCTCAGGGTGCTCGTGTCTTTGGCGCGAGCGGCCCGGTTGGCTGGAGCTCCTCTTGCCTTTACGGTAGTGGGACCGACTTCGGACCCGGCGTTGCTGGCCAGCGAGGGGATCAAGGTCACCGGCGCCTACAAAGGCGACGACCTCGACGGCCTGATCGACGTGGTCGGACCTCACGTTGTGTTCTTGCCGGCGATCTGGCCTGAAACCTGGTCATTCGTCCTGACTGTCGCGCTGCGCCGAGGCTTCCCTGTCGTGGCATTCGACATCGGGGCCCCCGCCGAACGCCTGCGTCGGCTGTCGCGAGGCCAGCTCCTCGCTCTCGATCTGATGGACCGTCCGGCAGACTTGCTGGCTGCGTTCCTGAGATTGCGGGATCAGTTGGTCGTGCGATGAAGGAAGCAATCGACATGGCGCTGGCGACCCTCTTGCCGCCGATGGCGCGTCGGCGCTGTGCGCGAGCTGGGCTCGATGGCGCAGTTCTGAAGGATCGAGATCACGGCTTCGACGTTGCGCACTACGAGCGGTCGGTCGGATGCCGCTTTCGCTCCTCCCAAGCAGCGCTCTTTCACTACATGACCATCGGTTCGAGCCGGGGGGGCCGGCCGCGAGCCGACTTTGACCCCATCGGCTACCGGCGTCGCAACCCGGACGTTGAAAGAGCCGGCTACGAGCCGTTTGCTCACTATTTTCATTTTGGCCGAAGCGAGGGACGCGGCGGTACAGCCGAAGACGACGGGCCGGAAGACCGATTGCTGGCACCGCCGGACGTCTCACAGATGTTGCAGCGGCCTGTGTCGGGGTATGGGGTGTCGGGGTATGCGGTGTCGGGTCAGGGGGTCTCGGGGCAGGGGGGCGCCAAGGTCGACATTGTGGTTCCGGTATATGGCAGCCGGTGCTTGACATTGCGAACCATCGACAGCGTTTTGAGCTCCGCAGTCAGAACGCCTTACGAATTGATCGTTGTCGATGATGCATCGCCCGATCCTGTCTTGCGCCGCGACCTGGAGCTGCTTGCTGGCAAGGGCCTTCTCACTTTGCTGGTCAACGAGCGCAATCTCGGATTCGTCGGCACATCGAACCGCGGATTCGCCCTGCATGGCGATCGCGACGTCGTCCTGCTGAATTCGGATACGCAAGTCTTCGGCGATTGGCTCGACCGACTGCTGCAGGTACTGCACAGCACGCCTCGGACCGGAACGGCATCGCCGATGTCGAACGCTGCCACCATCCTCAGCTATCCGGTCTTCCTTCGAGACAATCACCGGCTTCCCGGACTGAACCTTGCATTGCTCGATCGCCTGTGCACGCGATTGAACTATCCGCCGGTCGAATTGCCGACAGCACTGGGCTTCTGCATGGCCATCAAGCGAGCCTGTCTCGACGAGGTCGGGCTTTTCGACCAAGAAAAGTTTGGGCGCGGTTACGGCGAGGAGAATGACTTTTCGTTGCGGGCCAAGGCGGTCGGCTGGCAACACGTAGCGGCTGCCAATGTCTTCGTCTGGCACCGTGGCGGAGCCTCCTTCGGGGCCGAACGTGCGGCCCTGATCGAAGCAGCCCAGCAAACCTTAGAGCGCCTTCACCCCGGCTATGCAGCCTCCGTCCAACAGTTCATTCGGATGGATCCCTTGCGGTTGGCGAGGGAGGCCTTGGATGCCGCCCGCATACGAGAGGATCCTCGGCCAAAGGTCTTGTGGGCCGGCTTGCCGCAACCTCAGCCCAATGAAGAAATGCTTATCCTCCGGGTGGTTCCGGATATAGCGCCCCGCGTTGGCCTGTACCGCATCCAGACGACGGTGCCGGTCCCCAATCTCCGGTCAATGCGGAAAGAGCAGAGTGTTGCAGATTGGTCACAGTTGATGAAATCGTTGGCTGTCGCTGAGGTATGCGTGGAATCGTCGGCCCGCCGAGCATGGCGCCAAATGACGGCAGCCGCAGAAGCTGCGGGAATTAAGGTGACATGATGGGAAGCATTGGGCGCTGGTGATGAAAAAGAAATTTCACTGTGCTGGAACCAAGGACTACATCCTGAGTTCAATCTGTGATATCCTGAAGTCAGTGGAACTTGAAGATAGTGACAATTAAGGGGAGACCCAATGCACAAGAAAGCTTGGCTTGTGGCTGCTGCGGTTGGCTGCCTGTTCCCACTGGGGGCCGGAGCTCAGACCTCGCAGCCGGGCGTTTATATCGGTGCGCAAGGCGGCCTTAATTGGCTGTTGAACACTACGATAGGGGGCTCCAGCACCAATACGAGCACGGGCTGGGTGGTTGGTGGAGTCGTTGGGTACGATTTTGTCGGGCCACGCGTGGAATTGGAGGGGCGCTACAGCGAGACGCCGGTTGGCAACTTGGCCTTCGTCCGCGGCCAGGCGAACAATATCTCCAATCAGCTTAGCTTCCTCGTCAATCTGCTCTACGACTTTCTGCCGGACTCCGCCTTCACGCCCTATATCGGGGCTGGTGCAGGTGTCGGATTCGTCGACACCAACGGGTTCAATCTCGGAGGCGCACTGGGTAGCACGGTGTTCGCCTATCAGGGCATCATCGGCGTGAGCTATCGGGTCGACAACAATCTCCGCTTCAACCTTGACGGTCGCTACTTCGGTACGTCGAACCCAAGCGTGACCAACATCTTTGGCAACAGCTCGACCTGGAGCAACAACAACTTCAGTGTCATGGCCGGCATCCAGTACAAGTTCGGCGCGGCTCCGCCGCCTCCGCCTCCGCCGCCGCCGGCTGTGGCACCGCCGTCCTTCATGGTGTTCTTCGATTGGGATCGGTCGAATCTGTCGGCGCAGGCGCTGGCCACCATCAAGCAGGCTGCCGCGGCCTTCAGGCAGAAGGGTAACGCGCGCATCACGGCGACCGGCCACACCGACACGTCGGGCCCAGAAGCCTACAACATGGCGTTGTCGCTGCGCCGCGCCAATGCGGTCAAGGACGCCCTGGTGCGCGAGGGCGTGCCGGCGCAGGCGATCACCGTCATCGGCATGGGCGAGAAGGGCCTCCTGGTGCCGACCGCTGACGGCGTGCGCGAGCCGCAGAACCGCCGCGTCGAGATCGTCATCCAGTAAGACGATCAGCGGCAAGATCTTGCAGGCGGCCGGGCAATTGCCCGGCCGTTTGCTTTTATCCGGGCATATGCCGCGAAAATGCAGCTATGTGGCGGATCTCACATCGTGCTGCGCTGCAGTTAATTAATCGTTGTGCAGCTGCTCATGGCTGGCGTAGTAGTTGCAACGGTTACGCATTGCGTTTTTCTGGGAGCCGGGGAGTGGACACTTTTACAAGTGGCAGCTCGGTGAAGCTGGGCAGCACGGCGCTCGAAGAGATCCTCTGCAGAGTCAGTCCTGTTGGCATCCTGGGGACGCTCATCCCCCACGCAATCGACGCGTGGTCAGTGGAGTTCCCGAGCCTCGAGGTCTTGCCGCGATTCGAAGGAGAGCCTACGCGGCTACGCATCTGCATCGCCACTGAGGACATCGTCGGGCCAGTTCGCAATGGCGGTATCGGCACGACCTACTCGGCGCTTTCCGAGCTGCTGGCGAAGCTTGGCCATGATGTGACCATCCTCTACCTGAAGGGCCATGAAGTCGAAAACGGCACGATCGAGCAGTGGATCGACTTCTACGCCGCCAAGTCGGTTCGCTTCGTTCCCGTGCCGAATTACGCGGCAGTCGATCGATTTCAGACGGGCGCAGATCGGTGGCTGCACGCCCCGTACAACATGCTGAAATACCTCATCGACCATCCGATGGACGTCGTTCACGTCTCGGAATGGCGCGGCTCCGGCTATCTGAGCCTTTTGGCGAAACGGCAGCGGTTGGCCTTCCAGGACACGTTGTTCATCGTCAAGACCTCGTCGCCCTGGATCTGGAATCGGCTCTACGGATCACAGCCACTGGATCGTTTGGATGACCTTGCGAAGGTGCATGCCGAGCGGCGCAGCGTCGAGTTCGCGGACATGGTGATCGGTGGCAGCCTTCACCTGCTTCGCTGGATGTCCAGCCAAGGCTACAAGATACCGCGCGAACGGACGTTCGTTCAGCCTAACGTGGCCACCTTCGATCACCTGGCTGCACTGATGAATCAGCGCGATTGGGAAAGAGGCAAGCGCCACCCGGTCGATGAGTTGGTCTTCTTCGGGCGCCTGGAGGCGCGCAAGGGCCTCTTCACTTTCGTGCAAGCCATCAAGCGACTGCTCCGGCAAGGCAAGGCGCTGCCGAAGCAGATCACTTTCATGGGCAAGCCCGGAGCGCGGCTCATGGCGCGTCCGGACCAGGACATTCTCGACTACATCGCGTCTGAGACCCAGAATTGGCCGACCAGGGTCGAGGTGCTGAGCGAATTTCAGCAATACGAGGCCTTACAGTACCTGCTGAGCGGCAATCGTCTCGCCGTAATGCCTTCGATGATCGAGAATTCGTCACTGGCAGTCTACGAGGCGGCGATCTGCGGCATTCCGTTCATCGCATCCGCGTCGGGCGGAACGCCGGAGCTGATTGCCTCGATCGATCATCCGCACGTCCTCTGCGAGGCGCATCCGATTCCATTGGCGGACAAGATCGCCGAGGCCTTGCTCATTGGCGGATACGTCGCAAGGCCGAGCTTCGACAACGAGGCCATTCTGGAGCAGTGGCGGCGCTTCCATCTCGATCTGGGGCGAGGTCTCCTGGAGCGGCTGCTGCCGCCTGCCGACAGCGGACCAGAGACGGTTTCGGCAGTCTCCATCTGCGTCTACCATACCGATACAGCGGAAAAGCTTCGCGCGACCTTGGTGTCGGTCAAGGAGCAGGATCAGCCGGCCGAGGAGGTGCTGATCGCCGTCGATACCGATGACATCGGTGCCCTCGACGAAGCGCGATCGGTCGCTGAGAGTGTCGGTCTCCCGAGTCAGATCGTGCCGACATTTGATTTCGACGCCGGCCAGTCGTTCAATGCACTGGCCGATCGAGCTCGCGGTGATTTTCTCTTGTTCCTTTGGTCGGGCTCGACGATTCGGCCGATGGCGCTGCGAGCGCTTACAAAAGTTGCTGCATCGAGCAATGCCGATCTGGTCAACTACTTCTTCCGAGTGACCCACGAAGGAGATGAGGCGGCCAAGGACTATCTGAGCGCCATCGTGATCGGCAACATCGCTCAGAGCTTCTTCCGTACCGACATGACGTCGTTGCCCTTGCTGGTACGACGCCAGACCTTTGCTGAGCTCGGCGGCTTCACATCCGACTACCGCGTGTTGGCCCACGATCACGAGCTGGTGGCCAAGGCTCAGATAAGCGGCGTCCACTGTGAAACCGCGTTGCTGGAGCTCGGCACCGTAGCGGCATGGGACGAGGAATGGCTGAAGGCGAAATGCTACGATCAGTCGGTCTCCCAGTTCCGGGCTATCCGGCCGGAGCTGGCGGCCGCGCCGTTGGCATTGCGCGAACTGCTGCTCATGGCGAAGGGGCTTCAGAATGGGGGGCCACGCCGCCGCGGTCCGCCCAAGCCGCGGGCTCAGAAGAAAGTCGAGGCGGAAGCGGAGGGACCCATTGGCCGCCTGCTCTTGGCTCTCTCCAGAGACATTTTGACAGAGGAGTCTCCTCAGGCGGCACCTCAGCCGCAACGCAAGACACCGGCCGCCCCGGTGGCGAAATCAGACGCGCTGACACAGTCGGCGCAAAAGCAGGCCGCCGCGCAGAACCTCTCTCACAAAGATGGAGTCCCGGCGATCATCCGATCGAAGGATGTGGCAACTACCGTTCGCAGGGACATGGTGGCCGCGCGACAAGCTGCTGTTCGCGGTGCCGGCTTGGTGAAATTGATCGATGAGTTGTCGGCGGAGGTCATCGACGTCGAGCCAGAGAACGGCAAGCCCCAGCCTCAGCGGGCGAAGGTCAGCGATCCTCGCCCTCCGGTAAAGCCGGCGTCATCTTCAGAACCGCCACCCTATCGGCTGCCGTCGGCGGATGGACGGAGGTATTCGGGGCGTCTTCTGGGAGTGCATCAGGGCATAGTCTACGGCTGGGTGAGAAACAACGAACAGCCGGATGATGTCGTGGAGATCGAGGCCTTGATCGAGGGCAGCTCATTCCAGATTGTTCGAGCGGATAGTGATCTTTCGACGGCCATAGCCCTGCCGGCACCGCTCCGCGGGCGCGGCTTTGCCGTGCCACTCTGGAGCAAGTGGCGGGATCGTCTGCTCCGGCGGTCGGCAAAGGATGTCCAGCTGCGCATCAAGGGAACGGAAACCGTCGTTGGCAACCTTTCGGTGAGGCGGAATCCCGAGGAACTGGAGGAAGCGGGCTTCGATGGCTACTGCGACATCGTCGACAACACCGTGCGCGGCTGGGTGTGGCGGCCGTCCGACCCACACGACGCCGTCGACATTTCGATATTTGTCGATAGCCGGTTCCTGACTCGCACGCCGGCGTCGTCGGTTCGCGAAGATCTCAAGGCAGCTGGCATCGGCAGCGGTGCCTATAGTTTCGCCGTGCCGCTGCCCAAGCAGCTGCGCGACGGGACGCCGCGGCGCGTGGACGTCGTGGTTGCAGATGCCGGCGTATTCCTCAAACGTGGTCAGCTCCTGCTGGTCGGCGAGGAGCTCAGGCTCGCCAGCTGATCCTCCCGGATCGGCTTACAACTCCTCAAGGTGCAGCTTTTGGGCGTAGCGGGCGAGAAGCTCGGCATCGAACGCGCGCCCGTAAGCGGCGAAGACGAATGAACGCGCACCTTCCTGGTCCAGCTTGTTGGCGGCCAAGTCGGCCCGGGCTATGTCGCGTCGATATCGAATAGCCGGCCACTGCAAGGCGCCGATCCGCAGCCCGGCTGCTTGCGCCTTGGCAAGTGTAACCCAGTCCAGGGCCGGGTAATCGTAGCCAGGATCATGAAAGCCGCCGATATTCAGGAAGGCATCGCGATGTACTGCCATGCTCGTGTCGCCGAACGCATTGAAGAACAGGCCTGCCGAGTGTGCCTCGCCCAGGAAGATTAGCCGACCGGCGGTTGTGGCTGGGCCAACATTGCCATCATCGAAGATCTCCAGTGCCGTCACGGCGATGTCGAAGCCTCCCTTGCTGACGGCTTGCGCCAGGCGCGCCACACCGCCGGGCAGGTAGGCATTGTCGTCGTCGAGGAAGAGGACCGTGTCGAAACGAGCCTCGGCGAGTCCGAGGTTCAGCGCAAATGCTTGAGGAACAGGTTTGCCCAGGCGGATGACCCTCAAATGCGGCCGCGGACCGGCCAGCGCGCGAATCTCGTCCTCGATGAACGTGCCATCGCTGGCATTGTCCAGCACGAGGACCTCGACTGGATTTTCGCCAATAACATCCGGAATGCTCGCGAGCGCGCCCGTCAGTGCATGCAATCGGTTATAGTGCAGCACGCAGACCGTTATGCCGACAGGGAGGGCCGGTCGATTGAGGGCGCGAATAGGCAGCTTGGCAAGCTTGTCAACGAGGTCCCCCCAGTCCACGGCGTCGAGATTGGAAGCTTGACTGGGGCTGGGAGTGCCCGACAGCGCCATGCGTAATGCGGTTTCCAGCCGACTGGTGAGCTGGGCGGAAGAATCTGACAGCCGCAACAAACCCACGTGATGGGGGCCGGAGCGCTGCAGCAACTCTAGATCTTCCCTATCGTCGCCGATCGCTACGGGTAGCCGCCTGTACTCGGAGAGATAGTGTCGGATGGCGTCGGGCTGGCGCTCGTCTACGACTTTGAACTTGAACGGCCATGTGGCGGCGCGCAGACCCATCCAGTCTTTGCCGATCCCCTGCACGTCCGGTCGAACCACACCCAGGAATACGACCGTGCGGTCGGCCAGAAAACCGTCCCGCGAGAGCCGGTGAACGGCTTCGATGAACTCTCCTACGCCGTTGCTGCGCTGTACGCCGCCGACGAACACGATTTCCCTGATTTCCCGCGGATGTGGCGGCGGAACCGCGCGTTCGGTTGAGGCGACAGGCAAGGTCGCTTCGAAAGAAGGTGGCGCGGATGCCACAAATCGGGACGGCAGCTTGGATTTCGTTTCGCCCGGCACGATCAAGGCATCGGCGAAAGTGACCCCCTGGCGCTCGAGAGCATCCGCGATCAGCGGCGATATGCCTGAATACGCGTCATCTGCTC
>Ga0081455_10000346_pt1 | contig 60757 bp, 61 predicted proteins | sample TabmetS3T2R1_FD_70207 | JGI IMG/M metagenome (GOLD analysis project Ga0081455, IMG submission 70207) | Tabebuia heterophylla rhizosphere microbial communities from the University of Puerto Rico - S3T2R1 | ecosystem: Host-associated > Plants > Roots > Rhizosphere ...
CGTTCCAAGCCGACCGTCAACTGCTCTTTATATAATTGTGGGCTCTGTGCCAGATAGGCATTCTTACCAAAGTAATCGCATCGAAACAAGTTCGCCCCGCCTTCAGTGGAGGTGCCAATTATCTTGGGCGTGGTTACTTCAGTGAATCGTCTGGACCTTAGAAAATTTCTTATCGTTTGCAATGCAGAAGAACGCAGTCTAAATATCGCAGAAACCTTGGGGTCTCTAAGATCCAATGCTCTCGAATCGATTCTTTTGTCTGTGGACGATTCGACTCGTCCTGTTGGGTCGATTGGGAGTGGATGAATGGCTTTTGCTATTAGACAAATCCTGTTCGCTTTAATCTCAAAATCAACATTCTTTGCCTTACTTCTTTGAACTTTTCCCTCAACGAGAACGCAGCTTTGCCTTGGGATCGTTCTTATTTGACTCAACAGATCTCCAGCTACAATGATCTGCATCATACCTGTAAAGTCTCTCATCGATACGAATCCTAGTTTCCCAATATCTCGAACATCTTCAATCCATCCCGCTACGGTGATATCCATATCTACGAGATCATTAGTGATACAGTCTGCAAGATGAGATCTATTTATTTTTAACTTCTCTGTCATGTGCTAACTCCAAATCGGATTAATTTGACTGAGTTTCAAACTCTACTATGAGATCAATATTCTTAACCGCCCTAGCAACCTTCCTGATTTTTTCAACATCAATAGGGAAATTTGACCTATTTGCCGATCCTTGACTAACTATTACCCTAGTTAATTTATTACCATCAGGCAACCAAATAAGATTCATATTCAAGATTCGTTGAGGGTAAAATAAGTTTTCCATAAATCTCCTATCAGTACCTTCGGCTTCTACAAACCAAATATGAGCATTGAATTCTCCTCCAAATTTCTTGGAGATAGCTGGGTTACTTCTTATAGTAATAATATCCGAAGTTCTCAAGATGAGAATGTAATCATCATCAACTTTATGAGAACCAACTAGTGTAAATTTGCTAATCTCCTGGTCCTTCTCTGCCAATTTTGCAAGTTTGATAGAGGAGTACACGGCTGCTTGGTTTAGCTGACCTGAAGTTAGCTTTGCATCACACTTCGAACAAAGGATGCCGGTCTTTGCATCAAACGTGCAAATAGGAGTTTTCAACAGAAACTTTGGTTAATTATCATTTCTGTAATATAACCTGTTGGCAATGTGATCTCTGAATAAGCCCCGTTTGAGGGTGCACTGCATTATGTACTGCATTGTTAAAGACACGTACTTGTCAGCCATCCTTCAATCTTGCGTCCAGTGAACTTCGACCTATTACTCAATCTAGATGCAGCTTGCTTATTTCACAACGATACAACGCCGTCATCTCGCATAATGGAACTGGGCGGGATTTATCGCTCAATATAATTCTAATTTGTTAAAAGAAGGTTGTACGGTTCATATGACACTGACACATCGTATTATTAATTGTCAAGAGGCATGCCCACATCAAACGACTCATCGCATCCCGAAGATTCTAGATTAAAAGTAGATGACCTTCAGGTTTACTACTTTACCAATCGGGGTAGGGTTAGAGCGGTCGATGACATTTCTTTTGAAATAAGCGGCAATGAGTCGATAGGTATCGTCGGTGAGTCGGCCTCCGGTAAGAGTACTTTAGGGGCCGCGATCATACGTTCGATAAATCCTCCTGGTAAAATATTAAAGGGAAAAATATACGTTGATGGAAAAAATGTTCTCGATTTTTCGGAGAGTAATTTTAATCGTAATGTGAGATGGAAAAAAATTGCAGTAGTTTTCCAAGGCGCCATGAATAGTTTGGATCCTGTTTACAGAATCTGCGAACAGTTGCGTGAACTTATGCAAGAGCACAAGATCAAAGGTGATCATGAACAATTCATTTATCAGGCGCTTGCGGATGTTGGGCTTGACAAATCGGTTGCCAACAGATATCCTCACGAGTTAAGTGGAGGGATGAAGCAACGCGTTGTTATAGCCATGGCTCTCCTATTACAACCCCGTATTCTCATTGCAGACGAACCTACTACTGCATTAGACGTCCTTGTCCAAGGACAGATAATGAACTTGCTAAAGAAACTCAAAGCCGAAAGAAACATGAATATCGTAATGATAACCCACGATATTTCGCTGATATCTGAGATCGCCGACAAGATAGCGATCATGTATGCAGGGCAGATTGTAGAATTGGCTTCCTCATCTGAACTGCTTATTAATCCGAAGCATCCTTACACTCAGGCTTTAATTAGGGCTATCCCCAAAATTCAGGACACCTACACCAATATTGAATCTATTAAGGGGAATCCTCCTGACTTGGCCTCGGAGCTGAAGGGATGTAGATTTTACGATAGATGTCCTCATGCAATGGAAGTATGCTTACAGGACCCACCTCTATTCAAAACTAAAACAGGTTACGTAAAGTGTTGGTTATACAAAGAGTTAGACCTTGAAAGTACGGATAACTAATATGCCTTACTGGTAGTCATGTAGTCTCTTATCTCTATGTAACACTACCTTTTTGTCCAATAACGCCTTATGTTCGTGAAGAATGTGCTTGTGTGCGCATTCATCGTGGATCACGCCGATAGAACAGAACTCGCAAGATGTTACAAAATCCATGACTTGAAAGCCTATTTTGCAGACTGCACAAACTTCGGTACCAGTTTCAATATCGGTCAACGGCTTGAGCCAAGGTTCTCGCCAAAGGACAATTGTCACGTTGATTTCTAAATTTCCTCATATTCAAATTTAAACTTGCCGAGCAGAGGTTGCCAGATAACCTCAAGATAGGACCAGTATTTTCGGTGAGTAGGGACAAACTCGAAAACTATGTTGAATACAATAATGCAGGAAATTCTAAATCTTGTTACACTATCGGAATATGAGGCTTGAGTGCTCTCATTTAAATATGACGTAGGAGATATTGCATATCTGAGGGCACTCTCTAAAGGAGAAAAAGTAGTAGTATGTTGCAGAGTTCGACCATAGATGTTGAGAAGATAAGACAGGACTTTCCTATCCTTCAGAGAAGGATCAAGGGAGGTCATAAACTAATCTATCTCGATAACGCTGCTACTACACAAAAGCCTAGGGCTGTAATTGACTCCATTAGCAATTATTACATGAATTATAATTCAAATATTCATCGAGCAGTCCATCAATTGGCGGAGGAGGCAACATTTGCATATGAAGAGGTTCGCCAGAAGGTTGCCAAGTTGGTTAATGCAAGGTCTGCTGAAGAAATTATCTTTACTAGAAACGCGACCGAGTCAATAAATTTGATAGCCAGATGTTGGGCTCGTCAGCATCTTACTCAAGGTGATAGGGTATTGATAACCGAAATTGAACATCACAGCAATATCGTGCCGTGGCAGTTAGTTACTGGAGAGGTTGGGGCATCACTGGATTATCTAGGCGTCGGAGATGAAGGGCGTATTGATATTGAGGAATTTGCACAAAAAATTCATGATCCTAATCTGAAATTGGTTTCGGTCTCCCAAATGTCTAATGTTCTTGGCACTATTTTGCCTGTAAAGGAAATGACAAATCTTGCACACGAAGTGAATGTGCCAATTTTGATCGATGCAGCTCAGTCAGTACCTCACATGAAAGTTGATGTTCAAGATCTTGACTGCGATTTTATGGCTTTTTCTGCCCACAAAATGCTTGGTCCGACTGGAGTTGGGATTCTCTATGCAAAAAGGGAAATTCTTGAGAAGATGCCACCTTTCATTGGCGGCGGAGATATGATTAAGGAAGTTCATAAACAGAATACTTCCTTTAATGATCTGCCGTACAAATTTGAGGCAGGGACTCCTAACATTGCAGATGTAATAGGCTTTGGTGCAGCGATCGATTATCTAAATGATCTGGGGTTTGAGAATATTCGAGAACATGAGATGCAAATTACTGAATACGCTTTGGAGAGAATGAATGAGATTCAAGGCATTACGATATATGGTCCGCCCATTGTAAATGAAAGAGGTGCTGTCATCTCTTTCAATTTGGGTGACATTCATCCACATGATTTGGCTACCATATTAAATGACTTTGGTATCGCGATGAGGTCAGGGCATCATTGTGCCCAGGTACTTATGGAGAGATTAGATGTTTCTGCTACATCAAGGGTAAGTTTTTACGTTTATAACTCAAAAGATGAGGTTAATATATTAATTGACGCATTACAAAGTGCCCGGAGATTGTTTGGACTTTGAGTGAAGATATTTACAGGGAGATAATACTTGATCATTATAGGAATCCTAGAAATAAGGGGAGGATTTCTGATGCCGATGTAAGCTTTCATGATAGCAACCCCCTTTGCGGAGATGAAATTGATATCCATTTAAAAGTTGAAGATAATATCGTCAAGGACATCAAATTCGAGGGAAGGGGTTGTGCAATAAGTCAGGCTAGCGCATCAATGCTCACCGAAATGGTGATGAACAAGCCTCTAACTTCTGTCAAAGAATTAGGTAAGGACGACATTCTCGAAAATATCGGCCTAGTAAATCTAGGGCCAGCGAGGATAAAGTGCGCGTTGCTCTCATTGAAAGTTCTCAAAATGAGTATGGTGGAATACTATGCTTCAAAGGATCCTGAATCCGCTCAGGAGATCCGCGAGGGCTCCAGGCTTTATTAGCTACTACAGTATACGGATACACCTCATAATTTTTCCTTGAATCTGTTTCTGTAGTTAAGGCTTAGAAAATGAAATGCGTTTAGCAAATAGTCTACAACGAAACAGATTAGCCGAAAATGAAGTGTAAACTATATGGTTCATTTCTTGTTCCAATTCATTTCAATAGACGCGTTCCCGAAGTCTAAAAACTGAAGTAGTAATAATCAAACAATATGGTTATGAGTAATTCTATTTGAAAATGCAGTAGACTAGAATCGCAAGTGACCCAATTTCCCATTTTGGGTCCTCTTCGATACCTATAATTTGAAAGAAAAAAATAGATTGGTCTTCCGTCTTCCTTAATGTCACATATTGCATTTAGCATACCTATGGCCCACTTGGGTGCCTAAACTCAATTCTCCTCAATTCGTTTTTATATTAGTATTTTTCGTCATACTGACTACGTTGGTCGCGACACAATTAACTGTGGAGCAAGATCAGGCAATCAGTCGTTACGTGTCTGGCAATCCGCCAGCTTCAGACTTGATTTCCATGCTGATAATAGCTGTTACGTCCCTTGGAGATGTCGTGACCCTAGTCATAATCTCTGTTGTGCTTAGCATTATCAGAAGGACCAGAAGACAGGGACTCATCCTACTAATTACTATACTTTTGACAGTCATACTTTTGACATATATCAAGCCAGTTGTAGCTAGGGACAACCCTGATTATCCTTCTCCATTCATTTTATCAAATAACTCCAAGGGATTTGTGATAGAAGGAGACACTCTTTCTCCTCTATCAAGGGATTACTCTTACCCATCTAATCATGTTGCGATTTCAACTGCGTTCGCATTCATAGTGGGTTATTCTCTTGATAAAAAATCCAGGATAGCTGGCTGGTTGATTTGGGGCTTCCCATTAATTGTGGCGTTAACAAGAATTTTGTTAATTCAACACTATGTTACCGACGCAATCGGCGGCTTTCTTTTCGGTTTGGTTATATCGATTATCATGAGCAACGTTATGCACCTTGGAAGAGAGGTTTCCATCGTCAAGTCCACATGAAAAATGAAGATAGGCTTTTTCTCTGGCATGCGATATATCTTAATTCCCTAGCTTCAAATTGTATGCTTCTTATTGTACAGAGTTTGGTCGTAAGAGCGATGACTTGTGCCGTTTGCTAACTTCTAGATATGCCCGTCTAATTTCATCTACTCATTTTATTTGATAAGATTAAATAATTTGTGCAGCGATTAGATTAACGAATTGCAATCAGCTCTGCGGCAGGTAGGTGACTACATCATTCGCCGATGTCAAAACGAGGACCTTGGTGAGGTGATTGGTGTAAACCTAACGACACTGCCGGAACACTATTCTGATTATTTCTTTGAATCTATCCTGAAGGAATTGCCCGAATCCTTTGTTGTTGCAGAGCTGAATAGACGTGTAGTTGGATATATTATGTGCAAGATTGAGTTTGGCTTTTCAAACTTTAAGAAGCTTGGATTTGTAAAGAAGGGACACGTTGTATCTGTTGGGGTACTTGAAGAGCATAGAGGAAAAGGTGTTGGAAAGGCACTGATGCTTGAGGGAATCAATGGGGTGATAAGCCGAAGAGGCGATGAAATATACCTTGAAGTGCGAGTTAGTAATGAGAGTGCGATAATCATGTACGAAAGATTAGGCTTTTTTAAAAAATCTAGGCTAAGATCTTATTATCGTGATGGAGAAGATGCCTTCCTCATGGCATTAGAATTGGACTGAATCTGATGAAAAGTAAATTAAGCCCTGAGTGAGCGACGTCATAGATATGAAAAAGTTGTCGAATTCACACCGATTAGGAATACTTATTCTGTTGGTCTCTTTGATAGGATTTATTTTCTATGCTTACCTTTTGCTTTTCTCTAGTTATGACATATTGGTGCTCAAGCTCACGTTACTCTGTTTTGTCGCGGCGATAGTTGGCGTCATAGCTTGGATGGGATACACTATGGCGACCGCAGTCTCACTGGAAAGTGCCGAAGAAGAAAAAACAGACAGGCAGTGAATATGTTCAACTATTGAATTCCCCTTCTGATCGATACATCTGAAACCAATTGGAAGAAGCATGGTCCTACCTCCCTTACTACGTGCAAGTATTTTATGTCGTGTGGGTATTCACCGAAGGCGACTTCAGTCTCAGACCTACCAATTTCCAGGGCCGATTTCTTGGAATCTGCTCTTACATGTAAAAAATAATGAATTATGCCATGTCCGTCCTTCAAACTGTTCACTGCGTCTTTGACAAAGTATCTTGCCTTTTCGGGAAGCGGCATCAACACCCTGTTGGATTTCCCACAAGTGTGAGAGTTCACTAGCTCCTTTGCATCCCCGCATAGGCTCTCGATTTTCTCTTCCATTCTATTCAAGCTAGAATTGAATACCGAGAGTTCGTGAGCAGTTCGGTTAATATCCAGATTGTAAACCTTTCTTACATTTCGGAACTTGCAGATGATTATTGAAAATGTTCCTACTCCGGCAAACATGTTGGTCACGACTTCATTTTCAGAAGTAAGGTTTGCAATCCTGAATCTCTCTGTAGAAAGCCTAGGCGAAAAGTAGGTTTGTTCTACATCAACCTTAAACCGACAGCCAAACTCTTTGTAGAGAGTGACCGGATTATCATCTCCTGCAATCAACTCCAATTTCCTCGTTCTATGATCACCGGCTATCGGAGAAGTTTGCATATAGACCGACCTAGCTGATTTGATATTGTCCAAAATTGTGGACCCTATCAAATGCCTTTTATCGGCCAATGCCTCAGGGATTCTCAAGATGACTATACCGCCTATAGTATCAAAAGAAGAAGTGAGCTTGGAAACCTCGGATTCGTCAAGATTGCTTCTCATTATTCGTTTCAAAAAAGTAGACATGAAAGGTTTTAACTATCAGTAACATCAGTAACATTAATAGAATTCATTCAATATAGTAGTAATTACCACTATCTTTTTGGTTTCTATCCAGCCTGCTACCTTCCTTATTTACTCGAGGTCTTCCTGTTTCCTGATCACGTCTATATGTAATGCTAAGAGATTTCAAAAATTCGTTCATGCCTAATTCCTTGGCAAGTGGCTCAGTTGCATGTCCACTTGAGCCAGGGACTCCCTGAAATATTACCAGACTGTCTGAAACCAGATCGATAAGTTGGACATCATGATCAATAACCATTGCCGACTTACCATATGATCGCACGAACCTCTGCAGAAATTTAGCCAAAGCGATCCTGTCTTCAACATCCAAGAATGCAGATGGCTCATCAAGAGCATAGATATCAGCTGGTCTAATCAGTGAAGCTGCTACTGCAATCTTCTGAAGCTCTCCTCCACTGAGGTGTCGAATACTTTTTTCGTACAATTTCTTGATTCCTAAAGGTAGTACTATCTGTTCTTCCAAGGCTGATCCCTCAATCTCGTTACCGTACGACGCGCTAAGGACAGATCTTACGTCTCCCTCATATTCCTGACTCAGATATTGTGGTTTGTAAGAAATTTTTACGTCGGTATTGATAGATCCTGAATCGGGAATTTCCATGCCTGAAATCATTTTCATGAAAGTTGTTTTTCCCAGCGCGTTCGCTCCCACCAGACCGATTATCTCACCTTTCCGTAGAGAACCACTTGCGACAGTCAAATTGAATGAAGAATGAAATGATTTAGTAAGATTAGAATAGCTAGTTACTGCCACATCCATTAGCAAATCCTGAACAGAGCTTGTCTTGTCAAACTTGTAAGATTTTTCCCTGAATCTAACGTTTTCATTGGGAAGATACCCGTCAAGAAAGTTATTAATTCCTATTTTTGTGCTTCTAAGGGACGAAGCAATTCCATATGCCCCAGGTTCTCCGTAAAGGACATGAACGTTGTCCGACAAATAGTCAAGTAGAGTAAGATCGTGTTCGACCACCATCACACTTTTACCCTCTCCTGCCAACTCTTGAATAACTCTGGAAACGCTCAACCTTTGGTAAACATCATTATACGAGGAAGGCTCGTCAAAAAAGTAGTAGTCTGCTTCCTTGGAAACTGCAATCATCACAGCGAGTCGCTGTAACTCTCCACCGCTCAGTTCGTCGACATTTCTGCTGATCGCGCTATTCAAGCCAAGCCTTGGAATAAGTCTATCGGAGACCTTTCGTTCATCATACTTGTCAATGAGTTCACGGACTTTACCTTTGAAGGCCTTTGGTATTAGGTAGACCAACTGGGGTTTAATAGAGGATTTAATTTCGCCGGATGCTAGCTTTTCAAAATGAGTCTTCATTTCGGTTCCCTGAAAGTTTTCGGCTACCTCACTCCACTTGGGTTCTGATTCGTATTTGCCAAAGTTGGGTTTGAGATTGCCCGACAATATATTTACAATTGTAGATTTCCCCATCCCATTTCGCCCAAGCAAACCCACTACTGAGCCCTTTTTCAACGTGGGGAGCCTATAGAGTCTAAACGAATTAACTCCGTATTGATGTATTTTTTCATTACCCAGTTCGCTTGCTAAATTTACTATCACAATTGCATCAAAAGGGCATTTCTTTATGCATATGCCGCACCCAGTACAGAGATCTTCTGATATAAGCGCCTTACCATCTGACGGCCTCTGAATGATACACTCACCGCCGGTTTTGTTTACAGGACAGTACACTATGCATTCCAGGCCACATTTTCTAGGTTGACATAGTTCTTGATCCAAAACCGCTACCCTGTGGGTATTCTGCGTTTGATCTCCCAACTTTTATTGCCCTTCTGCTTCTACTTAATGTATTATATGCCTTGTGACCGAAAAAACAGGAATTTTAATAGGACCAAATACCTTTCCATTTGTATGCAAGAAGCTTGATGCCCATTCGGCTATTGCAATTACGTACCATGTTCACCTGCACACAAGAGCAACTGATGGACAAATCATCCCATAACAAAGAATAAAACTAGAAAACAAAGTAATAGGAACGTTAAATTTACCCTTCTGTTTGGCTTATCCTTAGCCGGCCATAGCGAAAGGGAGCGACCCGGACCCATTCCGAACCCGGAAGTCAAACCTATCGTTGCTGCTGAATACTGACCTGCGAGAGCGGTTGGAAACCAGCAGTGCTGGCGTTAAATTTAGGCTTTCAACCTTGGAATACATTGCCCCATTTTTGGCTAGATTTCGGCTGTCTCGCCAAGATGAACGAGTCTTAAGAGATCCTTAATGTTCTTTCCAATTTGATCGATTAACGGATAAACTGATACAAGACCCAAGGGCTCCCAGACTTGAGTTTGAACAATGCAGCAGAAATCAGCAGGTCTAACGAACAATTTTGCAAATTCTTCGCCAGGAAGTATGTTTGATATGGCCGTAGAAATAGCATCATCTTTCGCCAGATAGTGAGACAACAATCCGCCGGTCCAACCCAGAGATACTATCTTTCCACCCCTAAACATGAATTGGGGGTAACATGACACGAGCTCATGGGCATTTCGATCCGAATTGATTATGCTTTTATTTTTTAACAAGCAATAAGTGTCAAAGAAAGGTCCCATTCTCATTACCTCTTCCAATCCTATGTAATCGATATTGGAGTCGTTAATCTTAACAAATCCATCTCGGTTGCATAGCCAGCGTTCGTAGTATGGCTGTAGTGTTTTGTCTACGTCATTGTCTAATATTCCTCTTCTGCATTGCACTCCAGTATTAGTTAAGCCATCAATAAGCGAATCTATCTGGAAAATTGGCATGACGGATCACCACTGACCGACTTTATAATCTCCGGACTCACATATATCCTGAAGGGAGCAAACATGATCTTTCTAATTTCTAGTCAAGTGGGTTCTGTCCTAATGTCGCTTCTTATGTAAAGCTTCTAAATGACTCTTCTTCTGTACAGTTACTAAATGGCTTGACCCTTCTCCTTCACCTTGAACCTGACTCGTCTAGGACTAACCTAATCAGTGAACGAATGCCGAAGCCCGTTGCACCCTTGGGATTGTAACTTTTATCCCAAGTTCCATCCTGCGTCCATGCAGTCCCCGCAATATCAAGATGTATCCAAGGAGTTTCGTTTACAAAGTTAGAAAGGAAAATTGCGGCTGTAATAGTCCCTCCTGCACGGCCGCCAATGTTTTTTATGTCGGCAAATTTACTCTTAATTTGCTCACTAAATTCAGGATAGAGTGGTAGTTCCCAGAACTTTTCGTTAGTCTTTTCGCTAATCTGTCTGAGCTTGGCGAACATTTCGGGACTATTGCTGAGTGCTCCCGCAATATTAGAACCTAGTGCTACAATGCACGCTCCAGTCAAGGTCGCCAAGTCGATGACGGAATTGGGATTATATTTTTCTATACCGTACGCGATACTATCCGCAAGAATAAGTCTCCCTTCAGCATCAGTATTGATAACCTCAACGGTCTTCCCATTATACATTCTCACTATATCTCCTGGCCTATATGATGAACTCGATGGCATGTTCTCTACGCAAGGAATGATTCCAATTACGTTTGCTTTTACCTCAAGGTTTGCCAGACCACTCACTATTGCCAAGACATCGCATCCACCTGATTTGTCAAATTTCATTTCTTCCATACGCTCCGAGGGCTTGATTGATATTCCGCCCGTATCAAAGGTGACCGCCTTTCCTACAAAGAGAAATGGCACAGCCGAGATGCTGTCTTCATTTCCCCTATATTCTATAATAACAAGCTTGGGGGGTTTGTTACTTCCCATTCCCACCGCAACAATTCCATTTAGACCAAGAGATTCCATCTCGTAACGCTCTATTATTCGAGTTGAGATTCGCGAATGTTTTGAAGAAAGATCTAACGCTACACGGGCCAAATACTCCGGTGAACACTCATTTGGAGGCAGATTTGCTAAATCTCTCCCGAAATTAACGGCATCGACAATTATTTTTGTTTTATCCAACACCCTCTGCCATTCTTCTGGGTCACGATCTACGAGTAAGCTGATTTTCAAAAGTGGCGGATCATGCGATGATTCACCGGTTTTTTGTGACTGATACTGATCAAACTTATAGAGCGACAAACATGTTCCTTCACAAACGGCTTCAGCGAAGTCTTTAGTTAACTGCGTATAAGGTTTGATACTGTATTCACTAACATTAATCTCCATAGCCCTCGCGGCGGCCTTTCCCGCAAGAAGTCTAATTTTTTCCTTGTCAAGACTTTTCTTTTGTCCTAGGCCTAAAAGCATGATTCTGTCCATAGGACCTGTAAAACAATGGATGATGCAACTACTACCAAAAGACCCGGTATGCTCCTTCTCCTTGACTACTCGTTCAACCATTTCGACAACTGGTGCGCTAATCCCATCCAATTCTTTCATCAGACCTTCAACCTCATCCTCGAATACGCCTAGAACCACTAGCGGCGTTTGTTTTGAGGTAATAGGAATCTGTTCGGCAATAAGTTTGACCATATGAGCTCATAAATTGAACTTTATTTTAAGGTATATCATTCGTCTGATCTAAGCCATATTCATTAATCATGAATTGGCACATTATGAAGTCCTTTTTTTTCAGTTTAATTGAACAACATTGAACGGCTCCTAACACTGTGTGAACATTTGATAAGGCAATTTTTTAGTTGGCGCGCGCACATCAATATGCCCACCTGTTCAGGCATGACAAAGAAAATCGGAGACGAACACTTCAACTACCACTAGAGTCCGTTGAAAGACTTGAGGGAAAACACCAAATCGAAGGGGAATTATTGAAAACCTACCCGGAATGGAAATTAAATCAGCTGCAAGCGGAGATTCAAACCAGCTGGCATGTTAATATGATAGTGATTAAATTGGTTTGCTTCAGTAAGGAATCGCCACTTCTAGTACTGTTGAGATAAACCTAATGTTTTTATTTTCGATCACTTCGCAAGTCTATTGAATAAGAATTGGCGACCTGCTCGGGGGTGGAAGGCTTAATTTGACTTTGAAGATGCGGTATCTGGACCTTAAGACAAAAATCCGAGCTGTTAGAATGCTTGCTATAGAAGGCATTGCCGAGGCGGGCTCGGGTCATCCTGGGGCTTCTTTCTCGGCCGCCGAAATAATGGGCGCGCTCTACTTCAGGAAATTAGTACATAATCAGTTTGATCCCTTCTGGAAGGGGAGAGACTATTTCATAAATTCAAAAGGACATTCTGCTCCTGGATTTTATGCTACACTGGCTGTATCTGGCTATTTCCCAATCGAAGAGATCAAATCACTCCGTGGTTTTGGATCGCGGCTTCAAGGTCATCCAGTTCGGTATTCTGAGCAGCAACAGAAGTGGAGCGTACCTGGGATCGAGTATTCAGGAGGTTCAGAGGGGATAGGACTGTCAGTGTCAGTTGGACTAGCGCTGGCTAATCGTTTGGACGGAAATGCTAATCACATTTTTACTTTAATTGGAGATGGAGAGTCAAATGAAGGTCAGGTGTGGGAAGCTGCGATGTCAGCGGCCAAATTTAGATTGGATAACTTGACTGCAATACTTGATCGCAACAGAATTCAGCAGGATGGATTTACTGAGGACATTATGCCACTTGATCCTGTCCGCGACAAATGGGTTGCATTCAATTGGAACGTCATTGAAATAGACGGGCATAGGGTAGAGCAACTGATAGACGCAATTAACAAATCATTGGAGGTGAAGGATAAGCCTACGATCATAATAGCTAACACTGTAAAAGGCTATGGTATCAAACACATGACCAATAACCCTCAATGGCATGGTAAGGCACCACCTAGGAAGCAGACGCCAATACTGCTTGAAGAGCTAGACTGCGAGTTTTTGATCGCCCCTTCGATTATAGCTGGAGGAAAGGAAAATTATGAAGAGAAAATAAGAATGGCAGAAAGGGGAGGAGCGGACATAATCCACTTGGACGTAATGGATGGAAGATTCGTTCCTAACCATACTTTTCTTGCAGATACCATACACAAATTAAGAAAAATCACTTCGATGCCATTCGATGCCCACCTGATGATCGAGAGTCCGGCAGCAGTAATCGACGATTACATAGCTGCTCGATGTGACGTAATTACTGTCCACGCTGAAGTGTGCAAACAGGATGAATTTTCAGAAATTAACAGCAAGCTTATTTCAAATGGAATAAGTCCAGGGATAGCAATCAATCCAGACACAGCCTTACCGGATTGGATTTGGGACTACCTAGACTCGATAGATGTTATAAACATACTATCTGTAAATCCCGGATTTCCAGGACAGAAATTTATTCCTACTGTTCTTCCTAAAATGATCAATGCAGTGAAGGAGCTTAGAAGAAATGGATACAAAGGATACGTTGAAGCAGATGGTGGAATAGACTCCTTAACTCTTCCGCTGGTTTATGAAGCAGGGGCCAGAATACTTGTAACAGGCAATGCAGTCTATGGAACACCAGACATTCAAGGCGCAATTCTACAGCTGAAACACTCGGCAAATGTAGTCCTGGAAAAAAAGCTTCTTAATCTATCTACTAGCATCGGAATTCGTGACGATTGGCTTAAGACCCGTAAACATATATTGATTCCATTTGCAAACGAATTGGAAATAGAGGAGGAAATTCATGCTCTTAAGTAAAGGAAAGGCAAGTCTTGATATGCGGAGTGCGTATGGCGACAGCCTTGTTGAAGCCGGATTGAAATATCCACAGATAGTTTGTGTGGGAGCAGATACCACAGATTCGCTAAAGACTAAGAAATTTGGAAATAAGTTTCCTGAAAGATTCTTCAATGTGGGAATTGCAGAAGCAAATCTTGTCTCCGTTGCTGCCGGTCTTGCCATGGCGGGAAAGATCGCTTTTGCAAGTACATACGCTGCATTTCTTCCTGGCAGATGCCTCGACCAAATTCGTAATGCAATTTGCTATCCTAACCTGGATGTAAAACTTGTCGTTTCTCATGCTGGATTGACAGTTGGTCCAGATGGGGCATCTCATCAACAAATAGAGGACCTTGCCACCATGCGAGCAATTCCAAATATGAAGGTGATTGTGCCCTCAGATGCGATTTCGGTTAAAAAGCTTATCAGTACCTCTGTTCGTACGAGAGGACCTGTCTATATGAGACTCGCACGTCCTCCTAGTGAGGTCTTGTACGATGACAGCACAGCTGAATTTAAACTAGGTAAGGGGAATCTTCTTCACGAGGGTAAGGACGCAACTTTGATTGGGTGCGGTCTAATGGTTTCCACTTCAATAAAGGCAGCAGAAATTTTAAGAGAGGAATACTTAATGAATTGTGGTGTAATTGACATGTTTTCTGTAAAGCCAATTGATGATGAACTGCTTGAGAAGGCAGCCAAGGACACCGGACTCTTAGTCTCTATTGAGGAACATAATTTCATTGGAGGCTTAGGTGGAGCGGTAGCCGAATCTGTTTCCTCCCGATATCCAGTGCCAGTTGAAAGGATTGGTGTCGCAGATACGTTCGGTGAATCGGCAAGAGACGAAGAACTCGAGTTGCTATTGGATGTTTATGGTTTAAGTCCTGCAAAGGTAGCAAAAAAGGTTGCTGAGGCAGTGAAGAGGAGGAAGTGAAGGTAAATGAGGATTTTTTTAGACACTGCGAATATTGAATCGATTAGAAAGTACAACGACATGGGTGTTTTGGATGGAATAACGACTAACCCAACACTCCTATCAAAGGAACAGGGATCACCTGAAGAGATAATGAAGACTATCGTAGATATGGTGAAAGGTCCCGTAAGTCTAGAGGTCATAGGGACAGAATCAGGACAAATGATTGAAGAAGCTCATTATCTGAAAAAATATGGGCAGAACGTCGTAGTAAAAATTCCCATGATCCCTGAAGGTTTAAAAGCCCTGAGGACCCTGTCCGGAGAAGGATTCTCTACTAATGTCACATTAGTGTTTTCAGCCAATCAAGCACTACTGGCAGCCAAAGCAGGGGCCACATATGTAAGTCCGTTCATTGGCAGACTCGACGATATTGGACATAATGGAATGGCAATTGTTAAAAGTATAGTAAGCATTTTCAGAAACTACCAGCTTAAAACGCAGGTTTTAGTGGCTAGTATCCGTCACCCGGATCATGTAGTCCAGGCCGCAGAAATTGGAGCAGACGTCGTAACGCTTCCGCCTGATATTCTTGGCAAGATGATGAAACATCCCCTCACAGAAAAGGGGTTGGATGCGTTCCTTTCTGACTGGAAAAAGATTAGAAATGAATCGCCAAAGTTAATAAAATAGCTTGAGTAGAACAAGATGTTTTGATCAACACCTCAAAACAGATCGACCCCTCTTTCGACAGGCTCAATTTCTCAATAATCCTATGACTTTTTTAGGAATATCTTCTAATTTGCTCACTGCCAGACTTCTTTCATAATCTAGATACCTTAGATTTTGACCGATCGCAATCGCTTCTTCTAGATTTCTCCCCAAACCAAGAGCGACCATGTGACTGCCGATTTTCCGGAACGATAGCACCATATGCCGAACTGCATCAGTGTCAGAAGGTTCGCCATCAGTCAAGGTGAAAAAGATTTCGGGTTTGAATGACCTTACTACTGGCTCGAGCAAACCATAGATCTCCGCAAGGGGTGTTCCCCCACTTGCCCTTATCTGCGCCAACCTTTTTGTACAGATTGCAGACCAGCGATAGTTGGGTGGCTTTATTAGCCAACATTTTACATGTTTACCATCAGTACTAAATGCATATACAGCGAACCTTACTCCCAAAAAGGAAAGGGCTTCGCAGAGAGCATTAGTGACTTGTTTGTATTTCAACTCTACTTCCTGAATGCTACTGGAATGATCTAAGAGAATCATAACTCTAGTCTTAATTGCAAGCTTCAGATCTACGATGAATGGAGTGGGTATAAATTCGACAAATGCTTCCGAGTCAAATTCGTCTCCTAACCGATCATGTCTTTCGATCCATCCTGTACGCCACTCCCTAAATTTAGCCTTCGTCTTATGAATAAGATCGGTGTCATAAACAGGACTCTCGTTAACATCCAACCGATGCGGGATGCTAATTCCCATATTTTCCAAATTCTCGTACCCTTCATTCTCGTGCCTCTTGCTCTCTCGAACTAAGGTCTCATACTCTGGAAGAATATCCGTACCGTGCATTATGGTGTCTACCCTCTTCTCAATGCTCTTCTCTGTTTTTCGTTTTTTCCTAACTATTTTTTCGATCTGGCGAGATAATTCTGATTCACTCATTGAAATCCCAAACCTCGAACGTAAGGTTGAAAAGGGCACCAAGACCAAGGGGTCGACCTCCAAGATCTTGATTATCCGCGGAACTTGCTCTTCTATCCATTTTGTCTGATGGTTAGAGGCAAGTGCCTCCCGCACTACCGATGTAGCTAATTCAACTGCTCTAGCCACTTTGTCATGTTCTGAGGAGAATAGCTCGCCCTTAATATAACCAGTTAAGAATAGCTGCCCAAATCCCTCTAATAATTTTTGGACACCGTATAACGAATTGAGGAGTGGTCGATTTAACCAGGAAATTCCTTCGTCAAATATTATTTCATCCATCATCCCCTTCCATTCATCAAGGCCTATCGATTCGATTCGTTTTTTTTCAAGTGCATTAAACACGAAGCCAAAGGCATGGTCGTAACTCAGAACCTTGTTTGAATACTTTAGTCTCATCGACTCGTACCACAAAGATACACGCCACTGTCGATATTTTTGAAATCGATTTCCAGCATAGCCACGAAGGTGAGGAAGAGCGATTTGGCTCTTATCAGGACTCGTTTTAGGATTTGCCTCTTCTGTGAACGTAACAAGTGCTTTAGGTTTGTCAGACCATCTGCGTGACAGAAAAGTAGCTATTTCTATGAGAACATCATCTCTTACAGTCAAGCCCTCAAATGAAGAAAAGTGGCTCACGTTTAGTATCTAGTATTTATATTCTGAGACACCACTCAAAAACCTATCTAGTTTCCAAAAATAGAGGCAATCATATCCATTACCTTTCGATACTCAACGTCTCCCCATTGACCGTAGACGTTCGCAAATACCAATTGGGCAGCATATTTTGCCTCGCTTCCTGATTCTATCAGCTTTGAGAAGGCAATAGTCTCTCTCATGCTGGGGCTATAGTATAGCTCTTCAACAGCAGCTGCTTCACGAAGCTTATTGGCCAGTTTGACGCCCATTCTCACGGTTTCTAATGCCGAGTCCTTGATTGATGTATGTCTTCTTATTATATCTAATTCTACTTCTTCCGGAGGGTATTCCAACCTGAGACGGACAGGAAATCTACTGAGTACTTGTGGCGGTAGCTCTTTAGTCCCTACGTGTGACAATGGGTTGATTGTGGCAATAACCGTCCATCCTTTCGACGCAACAATTGTCTGACCTTCAGACTCCTTCAGCACTACTTGTCTCCTATCATCCAGAGCCTCATCGAGCCGCAAAAGCACGTCTGCCTCGGCAGCGTTCAGCTCATCAAGGTAAAGGAGTCCTCCAACCTTCATAGATTCCACGAGAATTCCGTCTACAAATCCCACTCCGCCATTTTCAAGGGTCTTGGTTCCGATGAGATGAGACTCTCGAGTCCTGAGGCTAAAATTAACGGGGTACAATGTTCTGCTAATCTCAGTGCCAAATGCTCTAACCAACGTGGTCTTGCCTGTTCCTTTTGGTCCTATAATCATAGTAAACAGCCCTAATTCATAGGCTTTTCTCAGAACGGGCAATGCGTCGTTCCAATCCAAATATACGGGTGAAGTTGATTGAGTCAATGATAAAACACTGACATTTGGTTCGGTCTAGTAGACTTAAAAAGGTATATTACTATATGAAAAGTTAGGCATGCAAAATGGATCGCTTGTTCCTTATGAAATCGCTAAGCAGGGCAGTCTCTAAGGCTTCAGGGCTCACATAATATGATCTTCCCTTGATTCGTCTTTCCATATCATTGACAAATCCCAATAGCGAATCTTCTTCACTTATCATAAGCGTATCAATGTAGATCCCTTTTTTATGACACTTCTCAGCCTCAATTATAGTTTGTTCAGCTATGTAACTATCAACTTGCCTATAGCGATAGCAGAGATAAACTAGATTTCCCGCAGAAATATCAAGTCTCATATCATACTCGGACTGAACACTATCCAATCTGGAAGCATCAGGCTGATAAAAATGCGAGTATGGTCTGCTTTTTAAGATCTTTTCTTGCTGCTTTGCGTCATCCATAAAGCAAGCGCTTGGATGCCCATCAGTAACAAGAATAATTCGTTTATTTGCTGAACCCTCCTTAAGCAGTATTCTTTCAGATAATCTGAAGGCCGCCTGATAATTGGTATAATGCAAAAACTCTGAACCGGCATCAAATGTCTTCAGATACGGGATATCTGATATTTTTACATGAGAAGCGAGCGAACCAAAGCCAACTACGTAAATGGAATCGTTAGGAAAGTACTTCTTGTTAAGCATCACTAGGCTCCATAAAGCCTTCTTCGCCGCTTCGATCCTGCTTAAATCCCCAAACATTCTAGAATATTTCATTGTTGAGCTCAAGTCGATGCAGTATACTACACTCGCCCGGACATCGTATAAGGTCTCATACTCCTCCAAGTCATCTGCTTTCAGTTGTAGTGGAATATCTATTCTGCTAAACTCTTTTTGGGTTCGGAGAACGCAATTGAGTAACGATAATGGTATATTGACCAGCCTTATGTCATTTCCATCCTCAAATTTGCGCGTAGTATCCAAAACAACGGATCCAACCCCTATGTTCTTCGTACTATGGGCTCCTGCTTCACCCAATTTGAGTGCCCTCATCACGTCATCCAGAATCAAATTACCAATCCTAGAAAATCCTCTAGAGGTGAGCCACTTTTCATCATCTTTTAAGTATCCTTCCTGAAGAAGCTTTCTAATGATTGGAAAGGGCATGCCCCGATCACGAGTATTCTCATCTTTCTCTCCATTTTCATTACCATCGGCATCTTGACCATTTATGGATTCTATTCCGGCATTTTCTTGTTCTAGAAGGCTCATTATTATTTGATCCAATTCTTGGAGATTGGGTCTCTTTTCGCGTAACGCTTCTCTTCCAACTATACTTAGTAAGAGATCGATGTCTGTTTGAGGAAGACCTTCAATATTGTTAGAGTATTTGGATTTTCTAGAATCACTTCCTAGGGGAGAGAGCTGAAAGTAGTAGCTTCTCTCAGGATCATTCATTTGAATCGTGTAATCCAAATTCACTCTGGCTCTTCTTTTCCAGTACGACCGGCTCAGTCCACGTTAATCCTTCCAATACCAATTCGGTAACGGAGGCAATCAGCTCTCCATCTAATTGAGGAGGAGTTGAAATGAAATGGCTGTTCACATCATGTCTTTTGAGCCTTTCTATGATCTCATCCTGCTCGTTCAGTACCCGATCGATAGTCTTGACCACTAACTGTTCTAGGTGTGGGAACTTTTTAAGTTGGACTTGATAGTCACCCGAGGAAGAAGGATCTATGCCTAACATTTTTTGAGACACGTTGAATCTGCTGTCGTTGGAGAAATCCTTACGAATGAGTTGAAGTTCTTTTGAATCAACAGTACCCAAATAATCTAACGAAATAGTTTTCAGTGCCTCATCGATAAGCTTCCCTAACAGTCTTGACCTTGATTCAAAATTGTCGTCCATTTCAGAAAGCTCAAACTTTACTGCCTGAAGAATACTACCAAAGTCGCAATATCTGGGAACGCTAGTCACAGCATGGAAAAGCGATCTACTCCTTTCCGATTCGCTTATGAGTAACTCCATCGAGTGTACTCCCATCCTAACACTTACCCCTTTCTCTTGATTTATCTCAGTTCTTGATCTGGCATTTTGAACTATTCTAACTACAGTTCTCAAGATGAATATGGGAACAAAAATCCTTGATGAATTTAAGCCTCGGATTTCCTGCAATATAATCATGATCTCGTCCTCCGAGCCAACCGGGTAATGTGTTTTTATATGGCTTCTCAGACGATCGGAAAGGGGTTCAATAATCCTGCCTGAGTGGGTATAATCGGTGGGGTTAGCTGTTGCAAAAATGCTGATATCCGGTCTAAAAGTAATTGGATATGATCCCGTAGTAAACTTTCCTTCCTGCAGCACGCTGAGCAATGCTACCTGCTTTCTGGGATCGAGTACAGGAAGCTCATCTATACACATCATACCATGGTTCGCCTGAAGAAGATAACCTGGAGTGTATGATTCGATGTCATAGATTTCGATGCCTTTCTTGGCAATCCTCATTGCATCTATTTGTCCGACCAAATCCTTAACCGAGACATCGGGAGTAGCTAGAAAGTATCTGTAGCGATGGACGCCTTCCACCCACTTTATGCGAGTGTCCAACTTGTTGTTTCTTATTGTCTTCTCACTGTCAGTTGAGATAGCAAAATCAGGACTCGTTTTTAGGATCTCTTCGTCGGAGAGCATTGCAACGAGGTGATCTTCCAAGATAGTTATAGGAATATCGTGCATGAGCGAACCTTCAACGACCGGGATGGGTGAAAGCAAGTGTTTCGCGACACTTTCTGCAATTCGAGTCTTTGCTTGGCCAATTTCTCCAATTAGTAGGACGTCATGTCCTGCTAATATAGCACGAATCAAGGACGGAAGAACATCTAAATCGTAACCTATTACGCCTGGGAGAGGCTTAACGCCATCCTTCAGTCTTGAAACCAAATTTCTCCTCATCTGGTCCTGAACAGAAATGTATTTGTAGTTGATTTCTAAAAGATCCCGCAACCTAGTCAGCTGCCTAAAATTATCGGGTAAACCAGCCATGATCTCGGTGTAATTGGGGGCCATTGTGTATGAGCGATGGACAGCCTTCTTTACTTTCTCCTTTGAATCCAATTCGATTCGCGAATTCAGATACAATTGGCTTGTATATAAGAAACGTACCTTCCGAGCGAGCGCTTCGGTCTCTTTTCAAGTGTAGTACAGCATCTAATCTTTAAAAATAATACTTGAACACAAGTACCACAATGCAACTCGAGAAAGGGCAGGTAATCCAATGAATATTTGCTAGCTCTTAGCATGGTTTTTATTTAGGAATGGATACGCATTCAGTGCTTGTCGAGTAGTGAATACAAACACATACTAAGAATTGCGGGAAAAGATATTGATGGAAGCAAAAAGTCTATTGTTGCACTTAGCAGCATAAGAGGATTGGGGTATAACTATTCTCAAGTGCTTTTACAATCACTAAACATCAGTCCGTCGATAAGAGTAGGATATCTCACAGAAAGTGAGATACAAGAGATTGAGGACGCCGTAAGAAATCCAGCTAAAATCAAGATGCCTGCATGGTATCTAAATCGACGGGCAGATATGGATACTGGTTCTAACACTCATCTTATTACATCTGATCTAGAATTTGCTATCACAAATGACATAAATAGGGAGAAAAGCGTCATGAGCTGGCGTGGTTACAGGCACATGTTTGGATTAAGGGTCAGAGGACAACACACAAGAACAACAGGGAGAAGGGGAAGCGCGGTTGGCGTTAAGAAGAGTGGCAAGGTAGCGCCTGCTTCTACTTCAAAATGACAAAGCATTTTGGGATGGATGAGTAATGGGAGATCCTCGAAAGGCAAGGAAAACCTTTAGCAGACCCAGAAGAATATGGACATCTGATCAACTTAGTGCAGAGCTATATGTTATTGGATCATACGGACTCCGTAATAAGAAAGAACTGTGGAAAGCTCAAACCGAGGTTGCGGGGTTTAGAAACCAAGCACGAGCTCTGCTTGCTCTACCAGCTGAAGATAGACATTCACAAGAGATAAAGCTTCTCAAGTACCTTGGTAGACTTGGTCTTATAGATGAAACAGCTACGTTGGATGATATTTTAAACTTGAAGATAGAGCACCTGTTAGAGAGAAGGCTTCAAACTATGATTATGAGGAAGATAGATACTAAATCACCTTATACAGCGAGGCAAATAGTCGTTCACGGGCACGTTTCAATAGGAGATAGATTTGTTAACCTACCCGGACACATAGTAAGGAAAGAGGAAGAGAATATGCTCCTCGTACATCTGGACCTTTCAAAATCATCATCTTCATCACCATCATCTGCCTCAGCTCCCGCTCTGAATGAGTAGAATCAAGTATTATTTCGAGCTCAATTTCCTAATTATTACTTGCAAATCTCCTTTAGTACGTCAACATGGTCGATTTTCCCGTCAGCGTTCATGTCAAAGCCTTGGACGACAATGGCCCACTCATGTCCGTCAGCGTAATTTCTCAATATTTGACTTGCAAAATTTGTCAGCCCCAAGACTGCCGACTTGGTACCGATAGACCTAACCCCTGCTACTACGATTACGGTATTCTTATCATCATATGGATTTCGTATCTTGGCTATCAGGCCATGATTATCCATATTATATAATTCACCCGTCTCTGCGGACAGTCCGGACCAAAAGTTTGATTCGTTGAACCTGATTGGAAGATATTTGTTAAATTCTGCCGTAACTATGTTGGTCCCTGGGCCCCCTATACTCACGATGTTACGACCGTTAATGGCTCGTTCTGCCCTCGCGTCAGAATCTAGTTTAACGATGAATTCATCAGAAATACTGCACAAATTACCTAGAGAAAATGCCAGCTGGATAGCATAATGTCCATCCCTGGCGGACGATTTGTATGGACCGTGTGGATCAGGAGCACCTACTACAATGAGTCCGTTAAACAGATTTTCTTTTATGAATTCCTTAAAGAAAACTAAATTACTTGAGTCATGACGGTTGTTATTTGACACAATACTAAACTGAGACTCGCCCCAGTCCATCTCTAAACCATAGGATGGATTGACTGTTTTGAAAAGGCGAGCTGTCCCTCCTCGGATTGTTTTGGTTCCAGATTGCTGGATTGCTCCTATTCGCAGTAGTTTTTGCATGTAGTAATAAGCGCTTTGTTCGTAGATCCTAAGATCTCTTGCCACTTGGGCGGTATATTTTGGCTCCGAAGAAAGCAATTGCATAATCTTCCAGGCAACAGGGTTAGAAAGGACATTCATATAAGTAACATCTTTATAAACGGTGATCGGTTTGGATAACATCTTGTCGCCCACTCTATATAGAAGAGTCTTTTCCAACGACTGACGTTGCCTAAGATTATATATAAATTATGACAGGTACAAAATTGCTTTGGCCTGATTTCTATCGTGATTGCATCTTAAATAAGGCATGTGAAGGGATTCTACGCTAAATGTATTGATATAACGGTCATTTCGCCCTTTTGGCTATTCTTAACTATGTTATTAAAATAATAATGCGTGTGTGTTCAATTATCGGGTATAAAGGGAAATCTCTTGCTGCTCCTCTTCTGGTGACTTGCTTACAGAAAATGGAGTATAGGGGTTACGATAGCGTAGGAATCGGAACTATAAATGATGGCAAAGTAAGCGTGAGAAAAGGAGTAGGAAGAGTTGAAGATGTGGATTCAAACTTACTTTTGAGAGTATTACCCGGAAGAATTGGAATAGGTCATACAAGATGGGCCACACATGGAAAGGTCACAGAAAAGAATGCTCATCCTCACACATCTTGTAACGGAGAGATTGCCGTCGTGCACAACGGAATAATTCAGAATTATTCGGAGTTAAAGTCAAAGCTCTTGAGAGAAGGTCATATTTTTAGAAGCGAAACTGATAGTGAAGTCATTGCACATTTGCTAGAAGAGGATTATGTTAGATCTGGCGATCTTAGAGGAGCGGTTCTGAATACAGCCAAGAAATTAACTGGCGCATTTTCTTTTATTGCAGCATTTAGTGATGGGACCATCGCCGGAGCCAGATATGATGAACCACTTATTGTCGGCATTTCAAACGACGGCTATTATGTTAGCAGCGATGTAGTAGGTTTTTTGAATTACACAGACAGAGCTATATTCCTAGACAATCGAGACATTGTAATTTTGAAGGGCTCTGAATTGGAAATGATTAGTTTTGACGGTGCACCTGTCATGAGACCAGTAACTCAAGTGGCTTGGGAGTTTGGCGGGATTGACAAGGGAACCTATGCTCATTATACTATCAAAGAGATCAATGAACAGGTAGAAACCATTTTTAAATCTGGAAAGGGTCAAGAGGACAAAATTGAGCAGGTCAGTGCGTTGCTCAAATCGGCACCTTTTGTTTACTTCACCGGAAGCGGGACGAGTTATCATTGTGCACTAGTCGCAAAGGCCCTACTTTCAAAGTATGGAAGAAGAAAGTCAGATGCCATTATGTCAAGTGAATTCCAATATCTTGTAGATGATATTGAGTCTGACTCAGTGATTGTTGCCATTTCGCAGAGTGGAGAAACGGCAGATGTTCTAGAGGTTGTAAAGAAAGCGAAACCACTAGGCTCAAAGATTGTCTCGATAGTGAATGTTCCTACTTCGTCCCTGGCTCGTCTGAGTGATATTTCTATTTCCATGAATTGCGGGCCTGAAATTGGAGTGGCAGCGACCAAAAGTTTTACTTCACAGTTGACGATACTTTATGCCATAATAGACAGATTGTCCGGAGGAGTTATCGGATTAGAAGACCAGAGATCTAAATTGCAGAATGCTGTGAAAGAATTAGTCGAAGGACAGAAATTGATTGAGCAAATTGCCGATGAAATTAAGAATGCAAAAGACATCTATGTCTTGGGCAGATCAATTCATTACCCCATCGCACTTGAGGGAGCTCTAAAGATCAAGGAATTGAGTTATGTGCATGCAGAAGGAATCCCGGCTGGTGAGCTCAAGCATGGTCCCCTGGCGCTTATCGACAAGAATAGCTGCGTTCTGGTTCTGAACCCCAACGATTCTACTTTCGACGATGTAAAGGCCAACGCTCACGAGATAAAAGCTAGAGGTCCCTCATTGATAGGCATAGGCAGTTCACCGAGTGACGTCTATGACCGATTTATAGCAATTCCAGAAGTGGATGAAGTCTTATCACCTATTTTGGAAGTAATACCGTTTCAAGTGATAGCATATTATCTAGCGCTTGAGAAAAACGCAAATCCGGACTATCCTCGAAACCTCGCTAAATCGGTGACTGTAAAATAGGACCTAACAGAAAACGGAATCTCGGACAACTTAGCTTTAAATACAGAAGCAGCAATTGACGCCTATAGGACCATGTCTGCTGTGGACAGAGATTATGACATCATAATTGCAGGGGGTGGCTTGTCTGGCATGATTGTTGCATGCTCAGCTGCACATTACTCATCTAGAGCGTTAAGGATCTTAGTGGTAGACAGAAATGATTTAGAATCATTAGGTAGAAAGACACTGACGGGTTGGATTTGTGGTGACGCAGTTGGCAAGAAACCCGTCGACTACATGAATAGTAGAATAAATATTAATTGGCAATATCCTGAAATCGAACACCCAGTAAAAGGGGTTGTCGCTTATTCTCCTGATCATGAAACCAAAATTTCTTTTGATGGGGAAGGATATATTTTGAATAGAAAGCTCCTGCCTCAAAGGCAAGCAAGAGACGCCGTTTCAAGAGGTGTTGACCTTAAAGGGAACATTGTCTTAAGAGGCCTAATTACTGAGGGAAATACAGTAGTCGGAGTTGAAGGTGACGATTTAAAGAAGAAAGCCTCGTTCAGGAAAACGTCATCGTTGGTCATTGATTGTACAGGAGTAACCTCTGTTCTGAGAACAAATCTGGCAATTAATTCCTACATTCAGAGGAAGATACAAAGAGATGACTTGGAGGCAACAGGGAGATACATATGCACCTTTGAGATTGGCATTGATGACAAAACATATTTTGACCCAGAATATTGCATAATACATCTAGACCAAAATATTGCTCCCGGAGGATACGCATGGGTGTTCCCTAAAGGTAATTTGAAGGCAAATATCGGATTAGGAGTCCAGCAAAAAGCGCTAGATCAGATGAACAAAAGAACCGGAAAAATCGTTAATCTTAAGAATTTGATAGACAATTACTTGAATTCAAATCCCGCCGTTCACAACCCAAGAATATCAGATGAGGCTCAAGATAATGGAAATTCATGGGGGACCTGGCAGGTCTCAGTTCGCAGACAGAATGACTGCATGGTGGCCAATGGTTATATACTCGTCGGCGATTCAGCTTGGATGCCAAAGCCTCTAGATGCTGGAGGAATTGGTCCGGCTATAATTGCAGCGACGCTTGCAGGTAAACATGCAGTGAATGCTATTCAGCAAGGAGATGTTTCTGAGGCAGGTTTATGGAGCTATAACAAGGAGTTTATAGATGAATATGGCTATAAGACAGCTGGTCTTGAGGTGTTTAGGCGTATGCTACAAGGCCTCTCAAATGAGCAAATTAATTATGGGATGAAACATTTCATTTCAAAGTTTGATGTAGATAAAATAACTAATGGCGAACATCCAGAGTTTGGCCTTGTCGGTAAAATGGGACTTGTATTTGCAAGTGTAATGAACCAAAAGCTTGCGGCGTCTTTGAAACGAACAGCAGAAGTGAATGCTTTGCTTGTCAAACATTATGACGATTATCCTAATACTCCAGATGGGTTTACCGAATGGCAAGCTGGCCTAATGGGAATTATGGGAAATCCCTTGTGATGATTTGATGTTTATAGATCTGTGGTGAAGCTTTAAGAAATCCCAGCGCAATAATGCATAATTTTATTTCGAGGTTCCTAATTGCTTTTCTAATTTATCCATTCTCTTAATAAGTAAATTCCTATTTGATTCCTCAGTGAGTGTTGATCGGGCATTTTCAATTAGTAGCTTAGCTACATCCAACTTCCTCTTAATTCCGGGTACAATGTTGTCATAAACTGAAAAAGGATAAATTGAACTGTATAGATCCTCCATCAAGGCAAACAAATTCAAGGCTTCTGAGGTCCGTTCAGTCCGCAAGTTATCGTAAATCATTCTTTTTATTTCACCTATAGAGTCCAGAAGGCCAAGAAGGTACGACGAAGTCGCGACTTTCAAATCATCAATCCCGGCGAGACCCGTCTTCTCGTACACGCATTTAAGTTGATATGCTTCGACGAATTCCTGCTCGGCATTGATAAGATACCTTTCAAGGTCGCCGCGTACGTGCATCCTGAGGGAACCTAATTCGGCTTGTGCCTCTTCGAGCAATTTAGTGGCATCCTCGAACTTCCCTCTATGCAACGCCATAATAGATTTGCTGCAGTTCATGATTACACCTCTTGTCCCTTTGATGAGTACCTCACGTCTTTGTTCGACACCATCTAGCTCTGTTGAGCTTTTCTTCAATGTAGCCCGTACCTTTTCAAGTGCCATACCGGTTATTTCGTAGCAGTAGTATAAACGGTCTAATAACTTCTTTTGTGCTAAAGCAAATAATGGGGAACACTTTACTAATCCTTGTATGAGCGCACGTAAAAAAGAAGAGAAGGAGAGAGTGAATCTTGAAAAATTGACAAAGACCATCTCGACATTAGATACAATAGTTAAAAATAGAGATATACAAAGGAATACTAGAAACCTCGTAAAGGATGTTTTGGCAACATTGAAGGATGAGAAATCTGGTACTATCACCGTAAGGGCGGCAAACGCTGTGAGTATGCTTGATGGCCTTACCCAAAATAGACAGATGGAATCTCATATACGTACAATGCTCTGGCAAGTAGTTTCTACTCTTGAAAGTATCAGGGAATAAAGCAACAAAGGTTTTGTGTGTGTTCACATTGAATATTCGCAATCTTGGCTCATTTCAGATAGGCGAATGAGTTAAATGGTAGAATGGTGAGAGCTCACCTAAGGTCCAAAATTGTGGCTGTAAGAGAGTATCTTGAGGTATCTAAGCCCAGAATTGTAGTAGTTCTTGTTATTACTGCAATATGCTCTATGTTGGCGGCAAGTAGATTCGATAATAGTCCCGAGGTAGGATGGGATATCTCGATGTGGAACCTCCTTTTCTTGATTATATCGGGGACTATGGCATCAATGGGCTCGAGCGCTTTGAACCACTATTACGACAGAGATATTGACAAGATAATGCAACGAACATCTAAAAGACCGATTCCTTCTGGTAAATTGCTTCCACAGCAAGTATTACTCTATGGGCTGCTCCTTTGTTTGGCTTCGGTCTCTCTCGCCGTATTGACATTGAATATGGTGACGGCATCAATGATAGCTTTGGGAATATTCATCTATGTAGTAGTATATACAATTTGGCTTAAGAGGAATAATCCATCCAACATTGTAATTGGAGGTTTTGCGGGAAGCGCCGCTTCTATGGCAGGGTGGTCTGCTGCAACAGGCACTATAGACCTTCTTGGGTTTTTAGTAGGATTATTGGTGTTCTTATGGACACCAGCACACTTTTGGTGTCTGGCTATTAAGGCTCGGGAAGAATATGTCACGGTAAACGTTCCGATGCTGCCAGTGTTGGTTGGAAACCAAAAGACCGCAACATATATTTTTTACAATACAGCAATTTTGCTTCCCTATTCGTTAGCTCTCTATTTCTTTGGACTGGGAGTGTTGTATACAATCATAGCAGCTGTCGCGGGTTCATTGATGCTACTTTACCACTATAAATTGGCGAAGGAGCCAACCCCGGAATTTGCTTGGAAGGCCTACAAGGTTACCGCGCCTTATCTGGTTGTCATATTTGTCGGCATTGCTTTAGACTCCCTATTTTATGTAAGGTTCTAATCCCTATAATTCTCATCTTGGAACTCGAATTTGGTAGGAATTCTTTTGTCATATCTTAGTCTATACCATTCACATAAGTGGATTACTTTGCTTAAAATTTGCCACACAGGCTTTCTTTATCATTAGGCCCATGACTGTACTCTGTACGAAAGGACTGAACTCTATAGGAATATTCCAGGTTTTCTTCACTTAATCACTCAACAATACAATAATTCCATTTAGCAGATATTAAGAAACAAGCAGAATAGGTACGATTTCACCTTTAATGAAGTGCCCAGCGTTTACCTAACGACCACTTCGATTATGTTTGAACGCATCACAATTATTACGCGGTGTTTAAGGCACGGATAATAAGTGCGATTTTTACTTTATCTGCACTGATCTTCTGCTCATGGCCACAACCTCGAACTGTCCTATGCCTTCAGTTTTCCCAAGAAAATCCTCAAGTTTATCCATCTGACCCTCAGCATCGTCCAGGATGAAATTAGCCAATAGCGAGAATAATCCAAATGCAACCGGTTCCTTGGAAACCGCATTCAATTCCATTCCCTCTGGCATTGATCCTGACAGTGACTTTGAAACCGCGTCTAGATTTGTTTCCGCATCGGATGGCAAAATCTTAACACGAACGACTAGTTTAGACATTTCTAATTAAGGTCCTTCGAATCCGCAACCTACGCATTTGTACATCCTAGCGAATTCTCTACAGCTTTCACATCTCCAGACTAACACATAACCGCAACTGGGGCAATAAAATTTAACGCATTCATCGTTTGGCATTATAGGACGGCCGCATGATGTGCATACAGGTAATTGTAGCGAACTTGGCATTGATATCTTTTAGTATGGTTTCACTACGGGATTTATATCTTGCTCACTCGGCCCTCCTCAACCTACTTTCCAAGAGACCCTTAACTATACTCGAGGTAGATTTTACATTGAGAATTAATGAAAGCGGAGCCGAATGAAAGTCGAATTCCCCATCCTGAGAGATTCGCGCTAGGGTTGGCTGAGAAACGGTGGAAAATAGTTCATCGATGGCCTTGTTGTCCAAATGTTCGAATATCTTCCGGGCAAGTATCAACTTTTTAAATTCGAAACCAAATATGGAATGCCATTGGTTAGGATAGTCGTTAAGGAATGAGTCATCTTCTTGCTCAATCGCCGAAACGATTGCCCGACCTGCAAGCATACCTCCCATTCCTGAACTTAGTATGCCTCCAGCCGTTGTAGGTTTGGTCTGGCCTGCAGCATCCCCTACGATCAAGAACCTGTGGTCATCGATAAAACGCCTTATCGGTCCCGATAAATAAATTGGGGCAAATATCTTTCGTGATATAGAATATGATGATCCTTTTGATTCGAGAAATGAACTAATGGAATTTACTATATTGATGTCTCTACCCGCTACGCCTATTTTCGCCTTGTTATCACCTAACGGAATTATCCAAGCGAAAAAACCTGGATATTTATCTGCATCGAAATACAGCTCCACAGTATCAGGATCAATCCAAGGAGCGAAAACTTCATACTGTCCTGATGGCAGTATCCCGGTTCTGTGCCTTCTTATCAGTGAAGACAATCCCCTGGCATCCACAAGATACTTACAATAAACTGTTCCTTCCGTGGTTGCAACAGCATGAGTAAATTCGTTTTCGACTCTGTGAGATTGACCTTCACCTAATTTTGGACGTGTTGTGACTGACTTCATCGAATTCAACGTTGTTATTTCAGCGCCTAGTTCTTGAGCCTGAAAAGCAATCTGCTTATCCAATTCCCTCCTATCGATGGCCACCACATCTTGGAGTTTCGCATCAACTTCAAAGGAAGATTGTCTTGAATATATTTTGGCACGTGAAATGTGATTTCTAAACGTTCTAGAAGACGGTACTATGCCTAACTTTCGCAACCCGCTGAGGCTCACCAACCCTCCGCAGTGTTCCGGAGTACCAATTTCGGGGTCAGCCTCCAAAACTTTGACTGAGATTGACGACTTTGAAGCTATTTCTCGAGCCGCCAACAATCCAGAAATACTGCCACCTACCACTACCACGTCGTACTTGGTTCGGTTCATTACCTCTTATTGGAAATAAATAACTCGATTTATTAATTAAGCTAAGGTCGCACGAATAAATGGAATTCAAACAAGTGATTGTAGTAAGAAAAGAGCTTCGAATGGGTATCGGTAAGTTAGCTGCCCAAGTTGCTCATGCTGCTGTGTCTGGCGCAGAGCAAGTAATGACGAATCATCCTTCATGGTTTATGAAATGGTTCAATTCCGGTCAGGCTAAGATCGTTGTTAAAGTTCATTCGCTCGAAGAATTGCACAACATAAAGCGAAAGGCACAAACTTCAGGGCTTCCTGTAGTTCAGGTACAAGATAGAGGGTTAACACAAATCCCCGAAGGGACTGTAACATGTCTTGGAATTGGGCCTGCTCCGACCTCACTAATAGATCGTATAACTAAGGATCTGAAACTATTGTAGGAAACTGAAATAGAATAGTTGAGTCAACAAACCTAGTCTAATCCGGCGCCAGCTCAATTGACCATGACCAGAGGCACTGTTCTTATGGTAAGATTATCAAAAAGTTAGATACTTATCACTTTTCTTTATCCGGAATAAAAGTTCAAACATGTATAATTGGGAACTACATATCAGCCAATTTTCTAATACGAGTTATCCATGATGATTCGTCATCGTTCTTGAAATTCCATCTGTTATTTTCAGATAGATAGTTTTTCCCTCTACTTTGATCTAAGGTACTGGAACCCTCTGCTCTCTTTGAGGCCTTACTTCCCCCTGGACCTATTTCTCCTTCAGTAGAATTCCGCCTTTTGCTCATTGAGTGCTCCAAGTCGGGTTCAATTGAAGTCGCACTAGACATTCTCACATCTTGTGCCTCATAATCATGATAAGAACTTGGATAAACGTGACTATTGGGCATACTAGATTCAAATTGATGCGCTGAATGATTTGTCGACGAATCTGAAAGACCCTCTTTAAGTAGTTCCATTTTGCCTGTCAATTGACCTTTTCCAAATTCAGAGAAACCATGTTCCTGGAGAAACGGCATGTATTTCAGTATTATTCCAAAATCCGCGAGCTTCCTACTAACTTCTTCAGATGTAAAAACGCTCATTAAACTAATTGACGCATTCAACTACATAAATATCCAAAAGTTCATTGTAGTTGTTAAGCTGGAGCAATAAAGCTGATAACACACCTAAATAATACTTGAATCGAAGTTCCAAATTCTCGCGGAGGTTTGAATGTTCTTGTGATGACATAGCCGCCTGTAGGCAAACGAAATTATTAGTATTGAACTATTTTACCAAAACGATACAAGCCAATTTTACCACTTTACCATCGGCATCAGAAATAATTGTTCGAGGTTCAATGATCAACGACTTAAATGAACTATCTATGTTTTCGAATGACGGATGATCTCGGGTGGCTACAAGACAAAGAAGCCCTATCGGATGCCTTCGATGGATTTATTAACATGCTATTATCGTAGTCAATAGAGTTCCATGTCCAGCTTTCGAATCGACAAGGACTCTCTAGGAGAGATTAAGGTCCCCTCTGACGCATATTATGGCCCATTTACAGTAAGAGCCAGCAATCAGTATAATATTACAGGACAAAGATCACATCCGGATTTAGTTAGAGCGTACGTTATGATTAAAAAGTGTGCGGCTCTCTCCAATTTCAAACTGGGAGCTCTTCCCGAAGAGGTTTCCAGCGCAATTGTAAAAGCTTGTGATAGATTGCTTTCAGGTGATTTCTTAGATCAGATTATCATTGAGCCAATTAATTCAGGTGCTGGAACAGCTTTTAACATGAACGTCAACGAGGTAATCGCAAATATTGCGCTAGAAACAATTGGCGAGGAGAGAGGTAAGTATGAGATAATCAGCCCCAATGATCACGTAAACATGTCCCAATCAAGTAACGATACATTCCCCACTGCAATGCATCTGTCCATATTACTGGGTCTAAATGATTTCCTGCAGGTCATAGACTCACTAATCAAATCCCTGAAAAAAAAGAGTGTAGAATTTAAAGATACTATGAAAATTGGGAGAACCCACTTAATGGATGCACTTCCAATCACATTAGGAGATGAGTTCAGCGGATACTGTTATTCTATTGAAACCGCCAGACAGAAGATAATGCAAGCATCAGAAAACCTGTATGCTGTTGCCTTAGGAGGTACGGCAGTGGGTAGTGGTGCTAATTCGCCGACTGGATACCGGGAAGTATCAATTCGCTATCTTAGAGACATATCTAAGCTAAACATGATCTCATCTGAAAACTTTTATTTTGCACTTCAAAGCCGATTTGACGTTACATGTTACTCTTCCTCAATCAGGAACCTCGCGCTAGAACTAATCAAGTTAGCTAATGACGTCAGACTAATGGCATCCGGGCCTACTGCTGGGTTTGCCGAAATAGTCATCCCAGCAGTGCATGCAGGCTCTTCGATAATGCCAGGCAAGATTAACCCGTCCTTGGCCGAGTGTCTTAACATGATTTGCTTCAATGTAATTGGAAATGATTTGGCGGTAACGATGGCATCTCAAGCGGGTCAGTTTGAATTGAATGTTATGCTCCCAGGAATGTTGAAATGGGTTTTAGATTCTATGGATATGCTCAGGAACTTTTTACCAGTATTCACAGCTAATTTCATAGAGGGCATTCAAGCAAACGAAGACAAGCTTTCTATGTATGTTTATAAAAGCCCCGTACTCGTGACTGTTTTAAATCCCTACATAGGCTATGCAAAGGCATCCGAAGTTTACAAGAAAGCACTGGAAACAAACAGGAATGTGAAGGATATAGTGGTAGAAGAAGGCTTAATGAAGGCTGAAGATGTAGAAAAGGTGTTCTCACGTTCAAATTTGATCGGAAGAAGGGAGTAGATACGGGAAAGATCAAAACAGAGCGAATTGTATAAAATAAGTGGGCCCTCGAGTTTATCTCGAAGTTATCGTATTTGTTATTTCTACTACTTCATTAAGGCCATTATAAATTTGTAAAAATTTCTTGCCCTTAGCAGTTATTTTGTATTTTCTTTGAGTATCCAAGAATTCGATAAGTCCATTTCCTAATAAAAGACTCAGATAGTCTTTAAGATGATGATACGACAAAAATGACCTGTACATGATCCTTTTTTGAGATGCACCACTTTCATCCGATGAGTTCTGTAGAATCAGCGCAATAATTTCTAACCTATTCCTATGCTTCATCAACTGGCATACGCCATCACTTAGAATAAAAGGGGCGCGACTGAGTATTATGGTATTGTTTTTTTTTAGATTAATGTAAATGTTTTCTTCTGCCGATTCTATCGAATAAAGGTTTGATAGCATGGTACTGGTATAAACGATTGAAGGAGATTGTCTTAATACTAAATGCTGATCAAAATGGATTATTGTCACAGTACCTCATCAATCGGTGCATTAGAGGGGCCAAGGTGATTGGATCTTTTGCAAAATCAGACGATATGAATATCACAATAGATAAATAGAATACTGGATTTCATCTCATTTCCCATCTCATCATCAATAGTCTGTATTAGTTTAGTTTTATTAAGTAAGTGAATGTATTACAATTATGGGCGGGAAGCTAAATGACATTCGTGAAACTTCTTCGAATGCGATACAGATAATTCGAGACCTCAAAAATCCCGAAGTACATGAATCTTTGAATAGAGTTAAAGATATCACAGCTACGGTTAAAGAGATTGTCGAGTCCTTCAAGGATCCTTCGATGGTCAAAAACATTGAAAATTTTAGGCTAACATTGGAGTCGATTGAAAGGATTTCTACGAAGATTGATAGCTTACGTAGCGATTCTCAGAATTCAGGCTTAATGGATGAAATCTCGAGCACTGTAAGAGGGTGCAGACTTGCATTAGATTCTATTAACAGCGAGGGAGGTACTAAGGAATTAGTTAGTGCATCTAAAAATTTGATTTCGGAAATTAGTTCCATGGTATTGGAAATAAAGCAGCTCGTGCATCGCATTGGATCTACGGATGGGTCTCCCGATATTGCGGGAATAGTAGACAATGTTAGAGATATTAGTAACTATGCAAAATCCGTTCGGGAGGATTTTAAATAGCGAATCCAAGTGATCTTTCTGGGCTGCGGGACAACCATTATGATGTTGCAATTGGATTCGAAATAAAGTAGCTTTTGTTTCCTAAGTTTCATTGAAGGCAATGAGAAGTCTGTTTATTAATGACTCTAGACCTACATATCTCATCAAAGTTACGGAAATCTCAGGCAGCGGATCTCTTCCTTTAAAACCTTCATCGAACTTGAGCTCTATCTCCCCTTCACTTGATTTGAGGTAAGCGGTTATTAGTGAGTAATAACCTCTCTCCTTATCTGATCCTTCTAGATATTGTCTGAGTTCAACTCTTTCAATGGATACGCTGTTGACCGAAAATGAATCGTCTTCGAAGAGGACCACACGATCTGTTGGCGCGGATGATATTCTCAGCCTTTCGATGTCTGTCTTGATATCCAGACCAATCACTGATACTCCAAGAACCTTATCCATTCAGGAAACCATAAGTTGACTTCAGCTATCCCTACTGCTCTAGCCAATAAGGTAGGAGAATTATAATAGACCTTATCTGCACCAATTTCGTGGCTTATTAGACCATTGATTTCATCGATAGATGATACTTTTCCGACATACTTGTTGGCGACAAAATCTCGATGCTGCGTGTAGAGTCCTACCTGTCTGCCATCAATCGTTGGTGGATAGCTAACAACTACAATAATCTGCTTAGCCCCCGCTTTCTTCAGGTAATGGATTGTTTCCTTAACCGTAGCACCAGTTTGAATAGTACCCTGGATTGTTCCAATGCTTTTATCTGAGACCAAATTCTCCACAACAAATTTCAAAGACTTTCCTGTTGTTAATAGTTTGTACTTGCTTACTTCCTCTGAAAAGTCAATCATATGATCGGAATCATCATATCGATCCTTTATGACACCCTCTCCAATTTCAAACATCTTATGATTTTTTTGGTATTCCAAGCTAAAACCTAACCCCATAGGTCTCGTATAATCGGGCTCAGCAAATGCAGATTCAATTTGAAATCTGCCTGAAAGAAACTTCGACTGTTCCCTTCCGATATTTTTCCTTATTTCATAGATACTTTTGCCATTTACGATAGATGCCGCATTCGATTCCCTGATAAATTCGAAAGGGTCTACCACCATATTAGGTGATAGTTGCCTTGTCAACGTGATAGGACCAGATTTTCTATCTAATTTTAGCAGTTCCCCCGGAGCCACATCTCTGAATGTGAGATCTATTAACGAAATCCGTAAAGAATTTTCAGATGCAATGATATGTAATGTCCCTTTCTTGTTGCTTCCCAGTACTAAAGGCTTGAACCCCGTGCTATTTCGATACGCATAGATGTCGCCGCCTACTCGTACGAGCATATTTCCTCTCAAGTGTCGATCCAAGAAGTCGGTAGCTTTGGGCGGATCACGATTTCTGGTCAGAAGTATCTTGAAAATGCAATAGATTTGATACAGTGGATCGCTGTCCCTTGCTCCACCTATCATAGGATGCAGGTATAGTTTTTCGGTATCTACTAAGAATCCGTCCAGGGCGATTTGACTGTGTCTGAAGCCACTTGACTCAGGCCGACGCTTAGATAGAAATCCAATCCCATCATGTCCGGTGAGTTTATGCTCGTTTACAATTCTGAAAATCTTTTCCTCGTACGGCAAAGGGCCGTCACCTTCGGCGAAATTATTTTCCACCATTATTTTCCAGTAGGCCTTGCCTCTGTGCTGGAGCATTCGCATGCAATGGGCCAGAATGTAAACAACATTTTTTGCTTTTCTAGTTTCAGCGTCAGACACAGCGACAATTCCAGCCAAATCAGGTTCTCTCCTAAAACGCTTGATAAATTCTGAGTAGATATTTAAGGTTACTGCCTGAATCACAGAAAATGATTTAATGCATAGGCTGATTGATTTCTCTATAATGTGAAGTATGTCTATATATAATAATGTCATAACAACTTGGCATAGTTGCTAATAGGCATTATTGGTAAGTCAAATGTTGGCAAGTCAACCTTCTTTAATGCTGCTACAAGCCAAGGAGTTCAGACTGCTAATTTTCCATTTACAACGATAGAGCCGAATATTGGCATAGGATATGTAAGAACAAAATGCGTATGCAGAGAATTCCAAGTTCGGGATAATCCGTTACATTCGATGTGTATCAACGGTAGCAGATTTATTCCAATCAGAATACTAGATATTGCAGGGCTTGTACCAGGTGCTCACAATGGCAGGGGTTTGGGTAATCAATTTCTAGATACTGCAAGAGAGGCTGATGCCCTGGTGCATGTCGTAGACGTAGCTGGAAGCACAGATTTAGAAGGACATGCAGTGGGTCCAGGAACAGGCGATCCAATGAAAGATATAGAATTCGTATTAGAAGAATTCGACCTGTGGTTGGCTACAACTCTGAAAAAAAACATAGAAAAAGCATCGAGAGATTTGCATGGCACCCCAGATAAGATTTCAAAGGTACTATCGAGACAACTTTCGGGATTGTCGGTGAAGGAAAGTCAGATAGTTACTTCGTTGAATCAAACAGGACTTGGGGATAAGAAGTTATCTTCCTGGTCCCCCTCTGATCTGCTATCGTTCTGTCAAGCACTAAGGAAATTGGCAAAACCAATGTTAGTCGCTGCGAACAAGGCAGATTTCATAACAGCTGAACCGAACCTGGTAAGACTGAAGAGCCTCGAGACTGAGGTCATCCCCTGCAGTTCCGAGGCCGAAGTCATGCTCAAGCTCGGATCGAAAAATGGAATGCTACGGTACCTTCCTGGAGACAGCTCATTTGACATTAATCCAAATGCGTCACTTCGGGAAGACCAAATGAATGCATTGTCAAAAGTACGGGCAGTTCTAATTAAGTATGGTTCAACGGGAGTTCAACAGATTTTGAATAGAGTGTGTTTCGGGCTTCTTGGGATAATTGTTGTTTACCCTGTTGAAGACGAAAACAGACTTACGGACAAGAATGGGAATGTACTCCCTGATGCTTATCTATTGTCAAAAGATACTACCGCGAAAGAGCTTGCTGGAAAGGTGCATGAACAATTGGGCAAAGGCTTCCTTTATGCTATCGATGTGAGATCTAAACAGAGAGTAGGAGCAGAATACAAGTTAATGGATGGAGATGTTATCAAAATAGTTTCGGCCACGAGTAGAAAATAGGAGATAGAACTCCCTTTGTTAGCCTTAGGAATAGAAAGCACAGCTCATACCTTCGGTTGCGCCGTAGCAGAAACGAAAGGAAAGAGAAAAGGAACCTTCAAGATATTGTCTGATGTACGCTCGTCTTATAGGCCTCCTGAAGGTTCCGGTATACACCCTAGAGAAGCATCCAGACATCACGCGAATGTGTGCATCAGAATGTTGAAAGAAGCAGTTAAGCGCTCCTCTCTCAAGATGGAAGATATAGACATAATAGGATATTCCGCAGGCCCTGGATTGGGACCATGTCTAAGGATAGGTGCTGTTCTAGCTCGCCTTTTGTCCGCGTACTATAGGAAGCCATTGGTGCCTGTCAATCATGCATTAGCTCACATTGAACTGGGTGCCTGGCTGACAGGTGCAAGTAATCCTTTAGTCATTCTGGTCTCAGGGGGACACACGATGATTCTGTTGTACTCTGATAAACGGTGGAGGATATTCGGAGAAACCTTGGACATCACCTTAGGTCAACTACTTGATCAATTCGGCAGGTCTTTAGGCTTTTCATCCCCGTGTGGACCGATGATTGAAAGATTAGCAAATAATTCCAATAAAGAGTATTCCGGAATACCGTACACGATTAAAGGAAATGACGTTTCATTCAGCGGGTTGCTTACTGCAGCATTAAGACGTACTAAGGGTGGGAGTTTTGATATCGGCAATACATGTTACTCGTTACAAGAAACTGCGTTCGCAATTTTGGCCGAGGCCACTGAGAGAGCTATTTCGTTTACAAACAAGGATGAAGTGATGATAGTTGGTGGAGTAGCGGCTAACAGACGTCTAGCAGACATGTTAAATTATGTTTGCACCAGACACAATAGTAAACTGCATGTCTGTCCTATCCGTTATGCGGGAGACAATGGCGTCCAAATTGCGCTAACAAGCCTGATTGATCATGTGAATTCGAAAGTGAGTGTAGCGCCAGAAAATGGGTTTATCGATCAAGCATGGCGTTTGGACTCTGTAAATATAACATGGAGATAATCAAGGCCAATCAGCTTCGTCTTGCTTCGTTAACTTGTGTCATTATTTCTTTGGCCCAATGTCCTGTATTTAGGACGCCGAACTTGTAAGAACGATCACATAATTCGACAACAACTTTTGCAATAATAAAACCCTCTGACTTTGACGCTAAAATCTTTTCAAGAGGAATGTCGAGCAGGACTTCTTCAGTCTTCTTGCTCAAGGTTGTCATTCTACCTTCTGTTTTTTCGAAAATGAGTCGTTGGTTTGTCAATGTCAATATTCCATTCTTCAATTTATCCTCAGCGCAATCTTCCTGGATAATCAGTTTTTCTCCTGGTCTTGGTACAGCCCCACTCACACTTTTATGATATTGCTCAGATTTATATTACTATTGTCGGACAAACTTCCGATCCTACTCAAGAGAGGGTCTGAGGCAGATCTTTTTCTAATTGATTGGTACGGTAAACGAGCATTATCAAAATTGAGAACACAGAGATTCTATCGGAATCCTATCTTAGACAAGGAGCTGAGGCACAGAAGAACTATTCATGAGGCAGAGATGCTTTCGAAGGCCAAAGAGGCAAGGATTAGATCCCCGTACGTATATTTCTTGGATACATACCGGAACGAGATAATTATGGAGTACATCGAAGGTGCAATTTTAAAGAGTGTCTTTTCTGCTGATCTTGCCTTAAAATTAGGAGAATGCATTGCAAAGCTTCATTCCAAGAACATAATTCACGGAGACATAACCACCTCTAATTTTATTCTTGAAAATCACTCGCAGAATAAACATACCGAGCTCGCAATAATTGATTTTGGTTTGTCCTTCTTCTCTCAAAGGCTTGAAGATATGGCATCAGATGTGCGAATGCTCAAAGAGGTACTGAATAGTGTGCACTATGAAATTTTTGATCAAGCTTTCTTGAATTTCTCTGAGGAGTATTCGTCATTCAGCCCTTTGGGTCGAGGGAAAAAGGTATTGCGAAAGGTTGACGAAATACAGAGTAGAGGAAGGTACTCACGTATTGTGAACTCCTATTAACACTGATCCTAACATAGCATTCGTCTGTTGGTATTGAATTAATAATGACCTATAGTTGAATCTCATCTAGTATCTCAAATTGGGACAGAATAAAGTCAAGGAAGTTTATTTTGTAAGTTCGAACTCCAACAAGTACAGAGAAATTGTACCAATATTGAGCCACTACGGAATATTATCCCGATTTGTCAAGAAATCACTCAAGGAAATCCAATCCGAATCAGTATATCAAATAGCGAAGGCCAAATCGGCGAGTGCGTTTGAATATCTTCAAAACGCAGTCATCATTGAAGATGACGGTTTTTACATTAGTTCATTGAAAGGTTTCCCAGGACAGTATTCATCATTCGTGTACAAAACACTAGGCAACCAAGGTTTGTTGAAGCTGATGGAAAATGAAACTAATAGAAAAGCGTATTTCATTTCGGTAATTGCATACAATGATGGTCTTGCTCTCAAGACGTTTACCGGCAAGACTGAGGGTACTCTAAGCAGATCAGCTACTGATGGGGGTTGGGGCTTTGACCCCATTTTTGTTCCGAAATACACCAGTAAGACGTACGGGGAGTTAAACCAATCGAATAAGAAGTCTGTTTTCTCTCATCGCTACAAGTCGATTGAGAAGTTTTCAAAATGGTACACTAGGAATCTTCAAGACGGAAATCATTGATATTGGGGAGCCGAAAGTTCCCACCCATCTCATTGCTCACACATGAATTACCTCATGGTTGGCCGCAATATCAGTAGTGTCATATAAAAAAACTAGGTATCATCATCATCATCTTCGTTATCGTCGCTTTCACTCATTCCCCCATCTTGAGAATCACTTGATTCGTTTTCCTCAAGATTCTGAGGGATATCATTTATGGTGACGCCCACCTCATCTGACGAAATTTGTGTTCCGTTAGCTGACGCAATAAATCTGAAGGTCAATTTTGAATCTATATCTACCGCTGGTGCTTGAAAACTAATTTGCTTTACATTTTGAGGTCCTAAAGATGCATTGACATCGCCACCTACCTGCCTCCATTCATAGGATAACTGACTACTATTTGTAGAGGTGGAGTCACCACTGAGAATAACCTCCATACCCTCATTTACAATCTGATCAACTCCAGCTAAAGCCGTTATGGAAGAACCATTCTCTCCTCTCTCCGAGGAGTTTGAACCAAGCGTGGTTCCGGATTGGTTTTTAAACTGGATGGCAGAGGCGTTGGGCGCCCTAATGGATTCAGTTAAATTAGATACAGACGAATCAGGGATTTTTACATTTGAAAGCGGACCGCCGCTATTTGGTTCAGACACAGTATGATTAATTGCACTAGACGAAGTGTTTGATTTCAAGCTAGAGCTCGAAACGTCAGTATCGTTATTTTCAGCTACAACCTCAGGAGACAAATCTCGAACGGGAGCGTTAGCGATAGAATTAACCCGATCATTGTCGGATGAAACGCGAGGTGACGGAGTAGGAAGTATTAGGGGAATATCGTCATTTTCTTTGTCCTTAGAATCCGGTTGTTCGATGATTTCCTTCGAAACTTGATTGGAGTGATCATAAGACTGATTGGAGACAGGTACTGGATGACCTGCTGAAGAGGCGTTCTCCCTTGGAGGGATTAGTACAGGTGCTGAGGTACTATTATCTGAAGAAGAAACCGAACTGGTTGCATTAGGTATTATCACCGAGTCGTTAACAGGGGAGGATTCAAGCATAGAAGAGTCTTGACTTGCACTTGGAGGGATTATCACTGGCCCCGAAGTTATATTTCTAACTATTTGATCCCTGCTCATAAAGAACGTTTGATCCTCAAACTCTGATGAAGTCGGTTCGTTTTCAACGATCTCAGTAGTGTTGCTTGTAGAGATATTATCTTCTATTGAGGGTGAATTCAATTCTTTAGTTATAGGAGTAGAAGTCGTTTCGGTTTCTGAAGCCGGTTCGGTTTCTGATGAAATCGGTTCGCTTTCAACGATCTCAGTAGTGTTGCTTGGAGAGATATTATCTTCTATTGAGGGTGAATTCAATTCTTTAGTTATAGGAGTAGAAGTCGTTTCATTCGTTCCTGTAATATTCACTGAATGATATTTGGTTATTTGATTGCTTTCACCACCGGAACAAAACAACTTTGCAGTCAATTTGTTTTCTCCTACATTCAATTGTAAAGAGTTGAATGTTCGTTCCCAAACTGAGAAATCATCTGGTCCATTCTGTCCCTTTGGAGAAACTTTGACATACGGTGTGATCCCATTAAGGAGAAGCGAAACATCGCAGTTGTTTGTAGAATTGTCAGTGGAAACTCCTTCAACTGTGAAATTTTGAATATTTATAGGCACCTCTTGATCCTTGGTAGGGGATAAGATCTTAACTCCATGGGGATTGTAGAGCTGTGAATAAGAATCACTTACGCTGCAAAATGCGGCTGAAATGAATAGACTCAGCGCGATAAGTGCTATAATATTGCAGTCATTCAATTAGCGGACCTTAATAGCAATTTAGAGTGGGATATAAAAAAATTAGATGTAATCTGATTTAGGCAGGGAACTAAAATAACTTGACCAGTTAACTACTTCAATCTAGTGGAGATGGCACCATGTTATTGCCATATCTGACAACCAATCTGATTAATTTTGAACGGATCCTTCTAACTCTACTTCGTGCCATCCTATTGTAAGTACGACGAGATGAACCTGTCAACATACCTTTTCTTGTTCTGCAACACTACTATCCTAGAAATCTCACTCTCGTCCATCACTTTAAAGTCAGGAAGCATTTCACAAAGCTTTCTAGAAAATCCCCTGACTTCTTCCATTTCAAGCATATTTTGCCTCTCTAATCGCTGTGTTGACATGCCTACATGCATGTATGATTTTATCTCGATGAAATGGGGATTGGCTTTAGGAATTAGTCTTGAAAGCTCTACTATTGTTTCATGATTAAAATTGTGACTCCTTACGAGTGTAATTCTAATTACTGTTCTCGTTTCGCATCTAGAAAGAAACCGGAAACTCGAAAGCCACCTCTCCCATGCGTCTTGATGCCTAGGTCTATTAATCCTAATAAAACCTAGCCTGTTCGTCGCGTTTGTAGATAAATACAGCTGGGTAGGAAGAGAATTCTCTTCTGCTAGCAGGTTTAACATTTGAGGTTCTTGTCCATTAGTAACCAAAAATATCGATTTAGTCGCTGGCAGTTTCCCAAGATATCTGATCAGTGCGGGTAACTTAGGGTACATTGTTGGTTCCCCAGAAAGAGAGATTGCATAATGTTGTGGAAACAATGCTTCGTCCAGCTTAATCTTGTCGTACTTCTTATGACCATAAAAACCAGTCAATAGTCTTTTTCGCTCTTCAATCAAATTAGCCACAATTGCATCTGGTTCATCTACAAGATCTTCCGGCATCATGAGAGTATCATAGAATTCAGTAGGTCTCCAACAATAGACGCATCGATTTTCACAGTTTAGTGCTGTCGGAGTCATTTCCATGCACCTATGAGTCGAGATTCCATAAAACTTTCGTTTATAACATTCTCCCTCATGGGCAAAAGATTTTTTGGTCCAATGACATAATTCCACTGCTGAATGGTTGTATACACCATACTTTGCATTTAGTAATTTAGATCTCGCCGTTGTATCGATCTGTATTAGATTGTTACCTGAACTGTGGGAATTGTACTCTCCTGAGCAGCTCATGCTAGTTTCATTCAAGACTACTCATCGAGATTTAAGTCTTTAAAATAAAGACACAGATCCTGGAAGTGACTTCAAATACACAATTCTCACCGAGTTCTTCGCCATGCAATTGGATTGGGATATGTTCACGGTATTGCTCAAATTGTACAAATTCAAGTAAAAAATCGGCGCATTAGAAGTCATTTACTGTACGTAGGGATCACTCCTTCTGATCCCAAAATGGTAAGTCTGGACTAAATGGCTATAGATAAGGAAATTCTCTGTCAATATTGGAGATTTGAACTTTGAAATTATATATAGCGCTACAATTGCACAACATATGAAGTGGCCTTCGTAGTATAGCCTGGTCAGTATAGGCGGCTGTGGACTAGAAACTATAATTGCATGAGGCAGAGACCGCTTGAGGAGGGTTCAAATCCCTCCGAAGGCCCTTTATATATCAAACATCCTTTATCCAATTTTTCACAATTCAAAATCTTGCTCAAAATAACGATTATGCATGTAGATTATCGAATAGGCGGGGATCGATCAATAACCAACCATAATGGCCGTCATCATGGACGTACCTTACCTCTCTTAGAGTTGGTCTTATTCCTTTTCTCTTCAACGCTAATATCAATCCAGAGCGAAGCGATAGTCCCCATTTCTGAGCGCGTGAACCACTCCCCGCCTCTCTTGGCAGGAGTATTCTTACACTCAAATCGTCCATAGAACTATTTTTTTCAATATAGTTTGCGAGTTGAGTCACTATGGTAGATATGTCATGCGCACTGATAACTTGAAATGTCTTAGATACCTTCAAAGTGCGATAAAAATTAGGATTCGTTGTCATGCCTCAATACTTCTCCAAATGAGCGATTGTGATTGACTCACTGTGGTGATTCACACAATTCATTTCACGGAGGAGACACCAATATTCTGAATGGACCACTGTGCGATTAAAGGTTTTCATAGAGGAAAACGGCATCTCAAAACTGCTGGCATTTCGACAAGATAGAGATACCGGTACAAAGGAAATTGTATTTCTGTTCATTCAAATTTATTATTCCTTATCATCAGCCAAAGTTTATACATATTCGGCTGTGTCTCAAATAGTTAGTCATGAGCTATACTAAATGTAGACCAGTTTTGGCTTATGAACCATGTCATCTGAAGTTAGGTGCCCATCATGGATAATCATGGGGTTGGTGGTGGGAAAAAAATATTGTTAGTGTGCCGGAGGCGGGACTTGAGCCCGCGACCTTTCGATTATGAGTCGAACGCTCTGACCAAGCTGAGCTACCCCGGCAAGCTCAGCGTTGCGTTCAGCAATTGATGGCATACTCTAATAAAGATATCTACCCAAATCTTATGGACATTATTCTGACCTTAGTAAATATCCGCCATGAATCCAAATGTAAACCTCGGAATCGAAAGTAAATCGAAAGTACATTAATTCATATTTCATCTTGATCCCTCTAGTCGTACAAGGAAGTAAGGTTAAGTGGTGACCTTAACCGCTAATATCAGGGAATTTATTCGGCCAAAAAAATTCCCACTACCTAGGCTTCATTGTCCTTGCTAAATAAAATAGCTTCAGGATTTATGATACATACTGGCGTGCCTTGTATAGCAGAGTCTTCAGCTGAGGATGTTGTAAGTTGCTCTTTCTCAAAAAGATCGTCCCTTGAAATGATCCCAATAACAGACGAATTTGTGCTGACTACGATCTGACGAATAGCATGTTTATCCATCATAGATAATGCCTCTTGAACTGTGGAATCGGGATCCACTGCCAGTATAGGACTAGTCATGATTTCTTCAAGTCGTACCTTTGATGGGTTTTTTCCTTGAGATAATACCTTGTAAAGGATGTCTGTCTTAGTTACAATTCCAATTGCCTGACCTCCTCTGGAAAGCAGTACACACTTTGTCTCTTTTTCCTTCATCAATCTTATGGCCGAATCAGCAGAGTCATTGTAGTCAGCCATTGCTACATTCGAATCCGCAAGCTTTCTAGCAGGTGCCATTAGCAAAAGGGACATATTCGTAGGTTCTGCCGAAGATTCATCCATGTTCTAATATAAGAGATCAAATATTTATACTTGGTGAATGATTTTAACAACATACCAAAGTAGTAGAAAATTGGAATTTTGAAACTCCAAATAAAGAAGTAGAGATCTCTTTTGGTTCTGTTGTAGTGCTGAGTTATTCAAGTTTGATGGTATTGAGCATCTCAATGAAGAAAGATATTGTAGGTCGTCTAACTTTTTGCCAAACTTTCCTCTTGGATTACGGTCTCAGATTTACGGTAGCCTAGTTCGTCGACTGCAGGAAGATATTGTCTGAGCTCAGCAGTAGAACATGTTTCAACCCATCTAAATTTACGTTGCAAAGTGGCCGTATAGAGCCGTTTCCAATCAAGACCTACATGGTTCATCCAAGACTTCAATACCCTGGGGTCTATATAATTTCGAAGTGAGGTGCCAAGGTTATAATCACGAGTTTCCTTTTGCAGACGCAAAGTAATTTGAACCTTTTCCAATCTATCCATCATTCTTTTCTTTTGCAAGTCTGTTTTCCATTTATGAGAGGAGATATCGGTTTCAATTTTTCTTATAACCTCTTCCTTCTTCTCCACTGATTTTTGAAATCTTTCAAGGGCTTGTTTGCTAGCAGGGTTGTTTACATCAATTCCCTTTTTATGGTTACAGGTAATAGCCGCTACAAGGTTCGCCTTCTTAGCTACGTAAGTTTTTTCCATTTCCGATGACTCCTTGTTTACTCTGATAGGAGGATTTGCCAGGGCTTCTTTAACAATTTGAGTCGCTATGAACGTTCGGAATACCTTGGCAGTCAAACCGGGAACTCTGTTTTTGTCTATTGTTCTAAGAAATGAATTTACCTTCGCAGAGGTAATTCCATCAAATATCTGTTCGTTAGGCTTCTTGTTCTGCATGAATAATTCTATGTTTATAAGTAATGCTTCTGTATCTTGTGAATTTACTTCCAAGCTTTTTTGCCATGGGACGCTGTCCTTTCCTAGAAAATTGAATTCTATACTCTTTACTCCGTAATGAACTGGAAATCGTATGTGCTCCACTCTTAACGTCGACGCACCTACAGTGTCCGCCTCGTCAGGATCTTTTTCATCTCCAACTCTCATTGCAAGTTTATTAATCAAGTAGCAGACAGTTGCTATTTTTTTCTGGCTCAAATCTTTAGAATTAATCATCTTGCCGACTATCCTTTCGTGAACCTTGTCAATATATTTCCCCAGTATATTGGCTCTATCGTATTTTTCCTTATCACTATTCTGACGTAATGTGGATGAATCATGAAGCCACATATACTTCCTCTTGCCAGTCAATTTTTCCATCCAAGTCGCGAGCCAAGTGGAGGTATGATCATTAACAATTGCCTTCCAGTTTCCTTCAGGTACTTCAGCGTTTTCTCCCAAGTTCAAAATTACATCTTGTGACTGTACCCTTGGTTTCCATCGACCGCGTAGGGGATGTTGTCCTCTTCCCATGAATAATCCCGGAGGTTCCACCAGCCAATTCGCAATTTCAACAGTGGCTCCATCAACTGTTGCCAAACCATAGATTGATCGAAGTCGTTCTCGCTCAATTTTTCTTGAATGGGAGATACGCTTTCTTTCATCTCGAGGTAGATTTCTAATCCGCTCCTTCTCTTCTTCCTTCAGTCTGTTTTCTTCATCTACAAGACGGTAGGAATTCGACAGATCCAATTCAGAGATTTTAGTGACAGATCCGAACTTAGGGGGAAGTACACTTTTGAGGTCAATCATGAAATTTGATTCGAACACAGCATCGTTAACATAATGAGTATCCTTCTTTTTGGACCAAGCATAAATCAATTCTTCTTGTGCAGTATTCAACAGATACTGTTCTCCCAGAATGCCAATAGTGATGCCCCGTGGTTTGTATTCAGGTGGAAATGCAATTCCGTTGTGTTGCAAAGTTTGCCACTTAAGGCGGGCTACGTTGAATTGCGTCTCCATCGCCTTTCTAAAAGTTTCTGTATCACTCTTAAACGTTACCGATCGTAGCCAAAACAAATGACAATCTATTCCCATAGTATGACCTCAGCGTATTACAACTGAATTTCAAGGGGGGATCAACAGTTAGATTAAAGTATTATCATAGACAACGTTTGGAATATGCCAAGAGCTTTTGTATTGCTGAACGCAGAATTAGGATATGAAGGTCCGTTGGCCGAAGAAATGAGGAAACTACCGGGGGTAAAGGAGGCCTACGCGATCTATGGAGTATACGATATTATGTTAAAGGTAGAAGCAGATTCAATGGAAGGATTGAAGGACTTCATCAGCTTAAAAATTAGGCGAATGAACGGAGTTAAATCTACTCTGACCATGTTGATTATGGAAAAAACAAACCGCACCTAATTGTGATGTCGTAAAGGATGATTGAACCTATATTTGTCGAGCTTGATTAGCTCTCCATAAGATCCAAAACCATCGGAGTTTACTTGATCGAGATCCGTCTGATAATCATCTTCGGCTCCCGAATTTATTTGTAATATCTCATATACCGTATTGCGCTGAGCAGGGATCCGTCCTAAACCCTTGATTTGGGTTCTTATTTCCCGAGGTTTCATGATCTGACCATGAATTGAACCGGCCGATGTGGAGATACTTTCATTGATTAGCGTACCACCAAAATCGTTTGCCCCGGCACATAAAAGAAATTGAGACATTTTTGACCCTTCTTTTACCCACGAGACCTGTATATTCTTCACGAGGTTATGAAGCATCAATCTAGAAACGGCGTACATTTTCACAATATCCGTTGCAGCTGCCCCTGCCTCACGCATATTCTTCAAATTACTCCGACTGTGCATTGGTGCTTCCTGATATACAAAACTAAGGGGGACGAACTCGGTAAAGCCACCAGTTTCCTTCTGAATCTTACGTAATGTGTCGATATGGTTGGCCTTGTGAAAATTAGACTCTACATGTCCGTACATGATAGTTGAAGTTGTTGGGATACTCAAGCTATGGGCTGTCTTTATGACGTCTATCCAATCCTTGACAGATATTCGACCTGGAGATATTAGGTCTCTTACTTCTTGATCCAATATCTCTGCCGATGTTCCAGGTAGACTCCCTACGCCTGATTCTTTAAGCCAAGATAAGAAATCCCTAACACTATTGTTACTCATTCTGGCTCCGTATAATACTTCTTCAGGGGAAAACCCATGAATGTGGATATCCGGGATTTCACGCTTAATCGCTTTACAGATATCTGGATAGAGAGAGCCGTCCATATTCGGTGCTAGACCTGCCTGGATGCAAATCTCAGTGGCACCTAATCGATGGGCTTCCACAGCTCGTCGAACAACCTCTTCGACAGGCAAAAAGTAACCTTCTTCCTGTCTGAAATCACGGCTAAATGCGCAAAAGCCGCATCGCTTTATACATACATTAGTAAAGTTTACGTTTCTGTTGATGACATAAGTTACAACGTTTCCACAAGCCCTTCTTCGCAACTCATCTCCAACTGAGGTCAATAGATTCATTTCGATCCCAGTTGTATCAAACAATTCTACTGCCTGTTCGACAGATATCTCCTTCTCATCGATTGCTAAATTCAATGCCTCCGAAACAAGCGGGTCAACCGTCTTGAGAATACTTTCTATATTCAATTCAGGTATGACTCCTTTACCAAACCTTCATCATTCGAAAGTGCTTCGATAGAGGCACGAACACGATTTGAAACAAAAGACCGACCATTTTTGAAAAACTCTGGATAAACAGGCAATCGGGCCTTTAATTGAAACCCCTTCCTCGAAGACACCCGATTTACGTGTTCTATTGGGGGCCAGGGGTGTTCTGGATTGACGTAATCGATTGTAACAGGCGATATTCCACCCCAATCATTAATACCCACATCAATATAGTCTTCGAAAGATTCGTTGAGGTTTGGGGGTACTTGAATGTTCATATCGGGCATCAAAATTCTGGCTATTGCTACCGCTCTCATGAAATATTCCCTAGCCGGAGCTGGGTGACGAGACATTGATGTTCCATCCTTTGGTGAAAAGTTTTGCATTATTACTTCCTGTATATGCCCAAATGATTCATGTAACGACTTAATAAAAAGCAATGACTCAATGATTTCCTGGGGTGTTTCACCAATCCCTACGAGGAGTCCAGTTGTAGTTGGAATATTCAGCTCACCACATGAAGTCAGAGATTTAGCTCTTACTCTAGGATGTTTGCTTGGTGCCCTTTCGTGAGGCATTCCTCGACTCGATAGTCTAATACTTGAGGATTCTAACATCAATCCCATGCTAGCATTATTTTCCCTTAGCGCGAGTAACTCTTGTTTGGAGAGGCTTCCCGCATTTGTGTGAGGCAGTAATCCTGTTTTCTTGATAATCATTTCACATATTTCGCCGATATACTCAGACAACGTAGAGAACCCCATTTTTAGAAGCCAATTCCGCACCTCTGGGTATCTAGTGTCTGGTCTTTCCCCTGTAACAATTAAGGCCTCCGTACACCTTAGTCGTTTTGCAACCTCTACTATTGACAAAACTTTGTCGGGTTCGAGCATTGATAATCTTGAGTCTCCAGGTTCCTTTTTGTAGGTGCAGTAAGTACATGTATCACGACACAAATTTACAAGATTTACAAATACCTTTCTAGAATAGGTCAAAATTGAAGGTTTAAATTTATTGCGCAAATAAGAAGAACACTCAATTAGCTGTTCTAGTTTAGCATCATAGAATAACGAGAGAGCCTGTTCACTACTAATATGGTAGGAAGAATGCTTTATTTCATCTAATATTTTGGTTACAAGCTCAAGATCGTTATCACATCGCATCAATGCATCGTTATCTGTTACACCTTGACTAATAAACACTATTCTTAACTCCATTTTATACGTACATTCTTCCTTTCCAGGCAAACGACTGAGGCTTTTGGGCTCTAAGCAGGGAGATAACAAACGCCAATGTTATGAGGGTCGCCCCTATAGGCGACCATATGGCTAGTTTCTTACTCGTCTTAATCGATTGAGACAAAATAAATACAGACGTCATCATCATGATACACAAAGTAATCAACGCAGCCCCTGCAAGAAATATTCCTAACAAGCTCGTTTCCTCTCTGTAGGCAAAATAGATTCCTTCGGGTAACGCAATGATAGGAAATAACATTAGGAAGGCAATTGCAATTACCATCGGAATAGTCTTCTTACCTTGTTCCTTATGCATAGGAACTAACAGTCGCAAAAGACCATTCCATAAACCTTGTCGGTCCCTCGCCCACATTGCATCAACACAGTTTTCTCCTCTAAACATTTTCATTTTTATCCCCCTTTTTTTTACAAGCGTCCCAATCGCACCATCTTCGATTATTTCCGTGCGCACTTCCCGATGAGTCCCAATGGATACATAATGGCCTCGTATAACAGCAAAGAAACTTCCAAAAAAATACCCCAATTTGTTTGCAGAATCGTTTACCTTTAAAGGAGAGAACTTCGTTTGTAGGAAAACTGAGAGAAGCGGTAATGTGACGCTAGTTAGAAAATCTTCAGATAATAGTTTTGGGATCGCCGTAATCGCTGAAAGGTTCTCTTGTAGCATATGGTTCACTGCTAGGGTAACAGTGCTCTCCGAGTGAACAGTATCTGCATCAGTAAAGATTAGGATGTCTCCCGTTGAATTATTATAACCAATATAGCAGGCCCAATTTTTCCCCACCCAGCCACTTGGCCTCTGCCCAGCTTCGACTACGTGAAGTCTTTGGTCTGATGATGCCATTGACTTCATGGTCATGAGGGTACTATCTGTCGAGCCGTCATCTATAGCTATTATTTCAAGGTTACGATAATCCTGAGCAAGAAGGCTCTGTAGGCACCTTCCTATATATTTCTCCTCATTCAATGCAGGTACAATTATGCTGACCCGAGGTATTAGATCAACATTTTGTTTTCTTATTTCTTCAAGCTTTGGCGAACATCTTAATGACTTCCGGCTATACGTCAACAACCGCACCCAAGTGGCCAGGACACCGAAGGTGATAAAACCTAACAAATAAAGAGTTATCAGTTCAGAGGGTTGCATATGTATCAATATTTCGAACGGCAATCAGACGAATTCTTTTCTCTGACAATATAGTGGTCTGTATGCATTCAATAGTTAGACCAATCCGTGTAAGTTTTGGAAGCTTCCCTTTTGTTTTATCAATAGAGTTCTTATTAGCAAGCAATACAGGTTGATAAACTCGTCTGTAACCGGCTCTGGGCCGGTGCTAAGCGCAAGGATCTGCATCAAATTGAAAAAAGCAATATTCATACCGTCTTTTGAATATTTCTAAATCATATCTCTAATATGCTCAATAAGTTTTAAAGCATCCCTCTCTTTTAGACTCTTTCTATTCCTTAGGATATAGGCTTCGAATCGTCTTGCGTTATTCTCCAGCTGAGGATAATTTTTGATAGTTTCTTCAATGATATTTTGGTAAGTTCTATATGGAAAATAGATACTCTTGGCTACCTTAGCGATAGCATCCTTTGTTTCCTTATCGACAAACCCTCTTTTTAGTGAAAGATATAGGTTATACCGAATATCTACCATTGCTTCAGATTGAAGGCGGTACAAGTCCTGGGAGAAAGTTACAGCAACTTCGTCGTCTGCATCTAGTTTTCCATGCTTGAATAGTTGGAATATTTTTCCTATTCCTATCATTCCGAATTTTTCTAGTTCGACGGCTCGTAGAGCCCCAATGCTTGATGAACCGATTACAACAGTATTGGGTCTAACAATCAACTGATAAACTTCAATGGGTGTTGGCGGATAGTCAAGTAAGAAATATCCATCAATTAATCCTACCACTGTCTCCTTTTCGTCTAAAGACATAATCAATTTGATCAGATCTCCTTTCTTCGCTGGAGGTCTATAGTCGGCTTCTAATATCGTTCGAGCCTTTTCGGGATCTAAACTAGGACCAACAAAAACAACTACATTTTTCATATTTTGAAATAATTCCTTGCCCTTTGACCAATAACAGATTTTGTGAACTTGAATGTTTCCAAACCTGGTACGATTGCCCTTACAACTGGAATTCCTATCCACGGTACCGTCAGATCAGCCACAATGACTTTCTTGAGCCCCACGGCTTTAAGATGATTGAGGATTAATTTTATATCATCTAGTATGTTTTCATTATAGTAGCTCTTAACCTCTGAGAGAAGAACTTGTCGATCAGATTTCATGAATTGCCATGACCTCCTGTCCTCTGAATTTTCACCAATATAATTAATTTTACGGAGATCATCTCTAGCACCTTGAATGTTGGCCGCTCGAGTCTGAGCAAGTTCGGTGATTGCTCTTACCAGTGCAATCCGGGCATCTGGATGCGTACCCGTTCCTTCGGCAAGATAACCATAATTTTGAGTCAGCCATTCAACGCTTGCAGCATTGAATGTCGGTATCCCCACATCACTTGTAATCTCCTTGACCATCAATGAAATATTTGCGGCCCTAAATCTATTCACTAAATTCTTCGCAGGTTGAAAAATTGCATCTTCAAGATCGAGCATTGGAAACAAATTTGGTTCATCAACCATCATGTTCGATGTAATTTCATCTATTGCATATCCCCGTTCTTGAAACGTGTTTGCGAGGATCTTTATGAGATGAAATGGAAACGCACTCGAGCGCAGATCAGCCAGGCTTGATGCATCTCGCTCAACTACTTCGCACAAAGCATGACATATTGCCTCCTCCAAAACATTTCCTGATGCAAGTCCGTTTGTATGAGAGAAAGAGAACGGATTGACAGCTCGATCGTCCTGAGTGTACCTAAACAAGGCCAAAGGGGCAGGTACTAGAATCTGTTCACAAGAAATCAGATCAAAGCCCTGAACGTATTCCATTACCATATCATTCTTATACTGAACAGACAGAGGTTCGCAAACATCATCTGGACTAAGTATGTTATACCGTTTTGACAGCTCAAAATATGAACCCCTAATGAATGGACGTTCATAGTTGCTAGGCAAAGAAGAATATCGTTCTACAGCTTCCATAAGTCCGCTTGTCCTGGCTTGCTTCATGGTAAAACCCTTTCCACTATAGACCCAAATGTAATCCTCTGTACCGGGCAGAACAATTGAATAATTGGGGATACCGAGTCTATCCAGGTGAGTAATATTGCCAATACGTGTCACCCCAATCTTTCCTGTGACCGCCTCCAATGACAGAAGGGTCTTTTCTGGTGGTTGGATCCTACTTGTGCCATTATTGGACCATTTAAATTGGTCTACTAGTCGCAATACATATTCGGAATCAAATTTTCAGAATAATAATGTTCTTGTGGTATCCAGGAGGTAGAAAACTACAAATTAAGATTCCATATACAGATTGATTCCTGTTGGAAATTAGAAACGGGGATGTAAAAATTGTTAGCGATATACTTCTAAGGGCGGCTAGCGAACCAAATTTCAGAAGACTCTTGCTTTCAGAACCGACCAAGGTATTATCCGATTATGATATTTCATCTGAAGCGAAGTCCATAATTAGAAATGTGATCAATGGTTTTCGGTAATCTGAAGTATTGTTAAAATGTCCCCCGCCTCTGACCCACTACTATTCATTGGTAGCCTTTTACACTCAAGTGTATTCCCTCCTAGCGTACTCTCTAACGGGGATAGGAAGGGAGTTTGTAGACATATATAATCGAATAATATGAAGCTCCGAATGGTGATATACATTTTGTTCCTACTTTTAGTATTCATTTTGCAATAGTATTAGAATCGAAAATTACTCATTCAAAAATACTCTCCTAGTCTTACTCAGAGTTCTCAATCAAGGCCATCCTCTTACATTGAAGTGCGAAATGAATTGAGAAAAGGAGAAAGGTCTATTTCAAATGCAGCCACAGGCACACGTATCCTATGACTTTGTCTGACTAAGTCACTAATTTCACCTATTTTACCGACTTCCTTTCCTTCCACCATAATATTCGCAGAACGTCCATTGGCGTATTCCCCATCATAGGGATTTGGTGTAGTTGTTACATCTCTACCAAATGCAACTTTGAAATAAGCCTGCAATATAGATTTTATACTCGTGTAATCAGCTCTATTATATGCGAGTGCCACACAGAGATTCCATTTTTCGGGTTCGGCCTCTCCCTTTGTAAACACCTTGCCAATCTCGAAGAGATTCTGCGGATAGGAGCTATGGATGTTATGTCCAATGGTATCAACAACCGATGGAAGTAGAGAATTGCGTAATATATCATGTCCGGAGACCAGAGAATTTTCAATTTTGAAAAATGACCCATCTTTGGCCTTCAGACCCATGGAATCAAACTGGAGAAAACTCGAAACTATAACGAAGTTTCTGATCTCCTGGAGCCCGAGACCAACCAGCACTTCCTTGATCTTACCGATAAGAACCGAATTTGGGCTCCTATTTCCAGTTACATTAACTATTGGTAATGTCGGTGATAGTTTAGATATTCCAAGCCCAATCATCACCTCCTCAATCAAGTCTCTGACCTGCCTAACATCGTTTCTGTACCTAGGTACAATACACGTAAGCTTCTCACGCGCTAAATTTCTTGTGCCTAACCGGCTACGAGCTGCTGCATTGGCAATCTCCTTTCGAGGAAATGTAGTTCCTAAATATCTATTTATTTCTGCAATGCTAGCTGATATCGACGAGGGGCTCATATCAGGGGATTTAATTGATCTTTTAGCATCAATTAATGTAGTATGATAAATCTTGAAGTTCATATCGTACAATGTCGAAGCGTAAATAGCTGCTATAAGATCGGCTACAGTTGGGTCGACTGCAGTGATTTCAACAAATATCCCTTTTGATCGATTGTCCAGTCTGGTATTTATTGAATTCACTATGGGAGGAAATGATACCACTTCCTGTGCAGCATCTAGTAGGACAGGGAACTCGTTTGTCTTCCGAAGCAAATGCGCATATTTTTTACCAATGTTCGTTGAATTTAAGATCTCTTTGATTGATAAGGTTTGACTCGAATCTAAAGGCACAAATGATATATCGGAACTAGACGCCAAGTAACTTAAAGGAAACCGGATCCTATCAAGATTATGTAGACCTATGGATGCAGCTTTTCTCTTGTTACATATTCCCATATGTAGATCTTCTTGCATATCTATTAACATCTTGACAATGTCATTACCAAATTCTAAATCCTTGGCCACTAGGGCTCTGATGTATGGCCTGATTGGTCTCACCGAACCGCTAATCTTAATTCGAAAATTCTTATCATTATTTATTTTATATTTTGGAAGTCCCGTTTCTATTCCAAGATACCCCTTGAGTGCACGGACAATTCCAATATAGGATGAAAATTCTGGTCGATTTGGATTATATTCTATTCTAATTATCTTATCATTTCTACCTTCTATGTCGAGGCCTATGAAGGGTAGAGAGGCAATGACTTCTTCAATAGAGTTCTCTGGAAATGACTTGGTTAGAACAGTTAGTGGAACTTCTACAACTGGCATTTGGGAACGCTCCTTAACCACTCGATCCTGTTGCTATAAAGTGTTCTTATATCATCTACGCCAAGGCGTAACATTGCCAGACGTTCAAGCCCTCCCCCCCAAGCTAGAACGGGATTTCGGATTTTCATTGGAAGGGCGACCTCATCCCTAAATATTCCCATCCCAAAGAGTTCTAACCATTTATCGATACTTTTGATATATACCATTGATTGCAGTGATGGTTCAGTGTACGGAAAAAATGTAGGCCAAAATTTTACTTTTTGGATTCCTAATTTGCGATAGAATTCCGTTTGTAAGCCCATTAAATCCCTAATGGAGGCATCCGGTTTGGTAGCTATACCCTCAATCTGAAAGAATTCAGAGAGATGACCCTTTGTTACTTTTTCATTTCGAAACACAGTCCCCACTGAAAAAATCTTTGCCTCATCAGGCTGGTTATCTGCTAGATATTTCAATGTGATCGGAGTTGTATGAGTACGCAGAACTAGACGGTTGGACTCTCGAATATCCCAGGCATTAATTGAATTTTTGTTATGGACTTTAGAAACGTTCGTGATCTGCTCTTTGGTTGCTATTTCCTCCACATTCGCGAGCCCAGAAAGATAGTATGTGTCATGCATTTCTCTGGCAGGATGATCCTGAAGGGTGAACAATGCATCAAAGTTCCAAAAGGAAGTCTGGATGATGTTACCCTCGATCTCAGTGAATCCCATGCTCACGAAAATCTCTTTAATCTCTGCAATCAAATCTGTTAACGGGTGTGTTTTCCCTGGGTACACAACCTTAACTGCGGCATGAAGGTCTATTGCAATTGTTCCTGTTCGATCTTCTGCACTAACCTCGGATCTAATGAACTCTCCTCTAGAATATTCAAGTACGTCGATCTCCGCAGCCGCCGACCTCCCAGTCGTAGTTAATGATATGGTAACAGTTTGTTCTTGAATCCTTTTCACATAATTTGGTCTCCTCAAGAGGAGATCCATACCCTTTTTTTCAAGGTCATTTAATTCAGTTTCAGAGACGCGTTTTACATTCCTGAATCGTTCTATAACTTGTTCTTCCGCCGAAAGTTCTGATATTGAATGACTGGTTCTTAGATTTGCTCTCTTTGAATCACCAGAAGCATGAAGCAACCAATGGTTTTGATCTCTTGCAATTCGAATGGCTGCGCCCAGTTCATCCTTTTCAAACGCCTGAGACTTTGCAACTGATGCAATTCCTTTAGCAGGTTCTAATTGAATGGCACTAACCAACCGTCTCTCAGGTAGTCCTTTGAGTAGGGCAGATTTCCCACGGTCATCCAATTCGAAGTAGATGATTGAATCTTGGGTGATCAGAACAAGCTTTTTAAATTTTAACCGCTCCACTCCTCTTCTCACCTGGTCAATGCTCAAGTCGCTTTTCTGCGACAATACCTCAATTGTAAGGGAGTCATCCTTACCCAGAAGGTAGAGAATCCTTTTCTCAATGGGATGTAGTGCAGTTATTTTATAAGCCATAATTTGATTTTAATCTTCTGAGCGAAGAACACTTTTTAAACGTTTAATCAAATCATGGTCGTGAAGTAATTTAAATGGATGTAGGTGATAAGGAATTCGAAGAGTCAGCAGGATCTGATACAAGCAAAATAGAAAGGGGGTATAGTGTCACGCCCTGGCAGGTCACCGGAGTTGTTGACTACAATAAGATTGTCAAGGATTTTGGCACCCGGTTAATCACTCCTGAAATTATCGAGAAATTGCAAAAGGTTTCCGGAATCATCCACCCTCTCTTATCACGGGGTTTCTTCTTTTCTCACAGAGACTTGGACCTAGTACTAGATGCGTATAGCAACGGGGAAAATTTTTACCTTTACACCGGCAGAGGCCCTTCTGGGCATGTTCATATGGGTCACTTGATGCCCTGGTTTTTCACAAAGTATCTTCAAGATACATTCGGATCCAGGTTGTTGTTTCAGATTACCGATGACGAAAAATTTCTCTACAGTCAACACCTCAGTTTGCAAGAAGTGGAGAAGTATACTTTCGACAATATTCTTGACGTTATAGCTATGGGATTTGACCCCAAGCTGACTCGTATAATAATCGATACAAAAAATATACAAACTTTATATCCTCTGTACCTGGAAATCGCAAAGAGGTTAACCTTCTCAACTGCAAAGGCAGTATTTGGGTATAAGCCTTCTTCCAATATTGGAATGGTAGGTTTTCCTGCTATTCAAGCTGCCCCTTGCTTTTTGCCATCCTTGATAGAAAAGAGGCCAACTCGCGTACTAATCCCTGCGGCAATTGACCAAGACCCATACTGGAGGATTACCAGAGACATCGCGGAGAAAATGGGGTACTATAAACCGGCACAAGTCCACAGTAAGTTTGTACCAAGCCTTGAATTGAATGGCAAGATGTCGTCTTCAAGACCAACCGGTGCTATTTTTACAACCGACGATCCAGAAACGATTGAAAGCAAGATTTCAGGCGCGTACACTGGGGGACAACCGTCAGTTGGATTACAAAGAATGCTAGGAGGAGATCCAGATTCATGTCCGGTATACTGGTATTTGAGCCATTTCTTTGACGATGGTAAGGATTCGTTTGAAAGATCTCTAAAATGTAGAACAGGTAATTTATTATGTGGAGAATGCAAATCCGATCTTACCACTCAGACAAAGCTGTTCATGTCAGAGTTTACTAGGCGTAGAGATCGAGCTAAGAACCAAGTCGATTCGTTCCTTTATGAGGAAAACCCTTTTGATTAGCTATACCGAGATCACACAGATCGATTGTGATGACGAGTACGAGGCTGAGAAACTGATGTGGATACTATCCCCAAACAGAGAACATCACAAGCTTAAACATGTTATTACTATCAGCGTGAAGGAGTTGATCTTAGTTTTAGATGATGATAGTTCACATAGCATATTAATGGCAGACAAAGAATCCGCTGCAAGGCTTCAAAAGACCGTAAAAATGATACTTTTTGAGGGGAGAAAGCTCCTGTCGATTCGTGCTCACAGGAACACTATCCACTTAGATATAGAATAAATTATCCAATTTAACTGTCTACTCTGAATTGCGTTCTACCTCCTTACTCATTTCATTAGCACGGCAAGGGCCACTTCAAATCATAAAACCGGTCGTAAACCTTAAGGTAAATGAGCTAAAGTAATCATGGCAGACAAAGTTTCTGTGATATGTTCGAACGTTACTAGCAACCACTTTACTTCTCCAAGACTCTACCATTCCTGTCAATTTCTCCAATACGAATTCGAGATGAGGAGAGTGGTCGACCGTCCTCTGCCTTTAGCATTGTGACAATTACGATTACCAAAGGGTCAAACCCTTTCCTCGATCGAATGACATTAATTTCATGTGCCTTCGTCTCGGTTTCTTCGCTGACAATAATGGCTTGAATGTTTCTGTCCGAGCTAGTAGGTCCAAAATCGTCATTTAGCTCTTTGATTTCGAAATTGACGTCTCCCAACTCATCATGAATGAAATGGACTAATTTTTCAACTCTAGTTTCGAACCTGTGCCTCAGCCTGCTCTTACCTTTCCTTGCCGCTGCAAAATTGTCGCTTGAGACACCTATCAGAACAGATCTTCCCAAACTGAATGCCCTTGCCAATAATACTCGATGCCCGGCATGGAGTTCATCGAACGTACCTCCTGTTGCTACTAGATCAAATTGTTCTGGTGGCACTTCGAAGATCGTGCTTCTCTAGAATAATGAGCCGAAGATCCCTGAAGACGTCTCCAAGTTAAAGCATGTAGTCGCCAAGTGTGGCTTTAAGTTATTCAACCATCATTGCTATCCTTTATTGAATATCTTTACACATTGAGGAGGACATACATTTTCGCATGCCATACAGAATATGCAATCCTTTTCTCTAATCATAAATGGTTTCTTTTCAGAGGCAGGATGTCCAGGAGTATCAAGCCATTCATA
>Ga0081455_10000347_pt1 | contig 60756 bp, 60 predicted proteins | sample TabmetS3T2R1_FD_70207 | JGI IMG/M metagenome (GOLD analysis project Ga0081455, IMG submission 70207) | Tabebuia heterophylla rhizosphere microbial communities from the University of Puerto Rico - S3T2R1 | ecosystem: Host-associated > Plants > Roots > Rhizosphere ...
ACGTAGGGATAGAGCACCAGGGTGAACAGCAGCGCGACGCCGGTTGCCGAGCCGAGATCGGGGAACCAGTATTCACCGCGGCTCCAGCCGGTGGCGCCACGCAGCGCCGTTTGCACAGGGCCGGCGAAGGCCAGAAGGTCGGCGTAGGCATAGCCGATGATGTAGGTCGGCAGAACCAACGGCAGCATGAGCGCCCATTGCAGGACGCGGCTGCCCGGGAAGCGACACATCGTGACGAGCCAGGCCGCGCCGGCTCCAATCAATGTCGTGCCCAACCCCACGCCGATCAGCAGCACGATGGTGTTGCTGGCAATGTCGAGAAGCTGCGTTGCGGCGAGGTGGCGCCACAGCTCGCTCTGATCGGTGAGCAGGCTCGATGCGACGCCGAGGATCGGCAGCGCGACCAAGGTGGCGATAGCCTGGGCGCCGAGCCGCCAGATCACAATCCGGCTCGGCGCCGCAAAAGAAAACGCATGCCATCGCGAAGCGATGGCATGCGTGCTGCAGATCGGCTGGTGCCCTGAGGCACCGGACTATTGCTTTTCGGCCGAGATTTCTTCGGCGGGCTGCCCTTCGGCTTCGGCGGGCTTGGGCTCGAACAAGGCTGCAGCCTGCTCGGCGGCACGTTGCGCTGCTTCTGCCGCCTCGAGTGCTGCGCGCTCGGTTTCGGCAACCAGCGTGCCCCCCTTGGCGAGGAAGTCCGCCTCGTCTGGAGAACGCGCGACCAGGGCGGTGATTTCGACCATGACCTCCGGATGGAGATGCACCTTGATCTTGTGCGCGCCCAGGCTCTTGATCGGCTTGTCGAGCTCGACCTGGCTGCGTTCGAGCTTGACGCCTGCATCGGCAGCCGCCTGGGCGATGTCGCGCGACGTCACCGAACCATAGAGCTGCAGGGCTTCGGAAGCCTGCCGGATGAGGGTGACCTTGAGGTCGCTCATCTTGGCGGCCACCGCCTCTGCATCCTTGCGGCGCTCGAGGTTCTGGGCCTCCAGTGTCTTACGCTGCGATTCGAAGTAGGTGATGTTGTCCTTAGTCGCGCGCAGCGCCTTCTTCTGTGGCAGGAGGAAGTTCCGGGCGAAGCCCGGCTTCACCTTGACCACGTCGCCCATTTGGCCAAGCTTGGGCACGCGCTCCAGCAGGATGACATTCATCGGCATGATGGCATCCTCCGGCTAGGCGATGAGGTAGGGCAGGAGCGCCAGGAAGCGCGCGCGTTTGATCGCCTGGGCGAGCTCGCGCTGCTTCTTCGACGAGACCGCGGAGATGCGGCTGGGCACGATCTTGCCGCGCTCCGAGACGAAGCGCTGCAGAAGGCGCACGTCCTTGTAGTCGATCTTCGGCGCGTTGGCGCCGGAGAAGGGGCAGCTCTTGCGGCGGCGGGTGAAGGGGCGTCGTTGCGCGCTCATTCTTCTTCTCCTCCTCCTCCTCCTGGCAGGCCGACCGCGCCGTCATCGCCGAAACGCGGCCGCTCGCGTCGCGGCCCGCGGTCGCCCCAGCGGTCGCCACGATCGCCGACGGGACGATCCGATTTCTCGGCACTGCGTTGCATGATGGCCGAAGGACCTTCCTCGAGCTCATCCACACGCACTGTCAAAAAGCGGATGATGTCTTCATTGATCGACATCGTGCGCTCCAGCTCCTTAACCGCAGCCGGCGGGGCGTCGATATTGAGCAGCGTGTAGTGACCCTTGCGGTTCTTCTTGATCCGATAGGTGAGCGACCGAAGGCCCCAATATTCCTTCTTGGGAACCGTGCCGCCCAAGCCGGTGACCAGCTCAGTAAACTGGTTCGTGAGAGCCTCCACCTGCGTCGTCGGGACATCCTGACGCGCAATGAAGACGTTTTCGTAGAGTGCCATTAACGATTAGCTCCTTATGGCTGTTAGTGACCCGGAGTTCGTCGCGCTTGGATAGCCGACCGGCAACCGCCCGGATCTAGCCGGCCCTTCTGCGTTACGCCTGGGGGCCGGCAAGGAGATCGAGGCCGACCTAGGCCTCGAGGAGCGGCGGTTATACAGGCAAACCCACCGAAATCAAGGCGTTCCGGCGGCAGGCCGAGTGAGGTATTGGAGGGGCCGCTTCAGGCCAAGAACGGGGAAATTGACCCATGAATCGCGCTTTCGTCTTTCCGGGACAGGGGTCCCAGGCAGTCGGCATGGGTTCCGACCTCGCAGCCGCATTCGCCACCGCTCGGGAAGTCTTCCAGGAGGTCGACGAGGCGCTGAAGCAAAATCTCTCCAAGCTCATGAAGGAAGGGCCGGAGGCAGACCTAGTCCTGACCGAGAACGCTCAGCCTGCCCTGATGGCGGTCAGCATGGCTGTGGTTCGGATCCTCGAGAGGGATGGCGGCAAGCCGCTGGCGAGCCTCGCCAGCTACGTTGCCGGCCACTCCCTGGGCGAATATTCAGCCCTGGCCGCAGCCGGAGCCCTGCAGATTGGTGACGCGGCACAGTTGCTGAAGTTGCGCGGTCAGTCGATGCAAAAAGCCGTTCCGGTCGGCGTTGGCGCCATGGCAGCTCTGCTCGGAATCGAGCTCGACCCGGCACAGGAAGCCTGCCAGGAAGCGGCCCACGGGCAAGTTGTTGCTGTCGCCAATGACAATGGTGGCGGTCAAGTCGTCGTCAGCGGCCACAAGGAAGCGGTCGAGCGCGCAGTCGAGATCGCCAAGACCAAGGGGTGCAAGCGCGGCATGATGCTGCCCGTGAGCGCTCCCTTCCATTGCCCGTTGATGCAGCCGGCGGCCGACGCCATGCAGGCGGCGCTCGAAAAAGCGGAGCTGGCCACGCCACGCGTCCCGCTGGTCGCCAACGTGCTGGCGACGGAGATCACACAGCCCAGCGCCATCAAGCAGCGATTGGTGGAACAGGTCACCGGCCTTGTGCGTTGGCGCGAAAGTGTGCAGTACATGAAATCTCAGGACGTTGAGACGCTGGTGGAATGTGGCGCGGGCAAGGTCTTGTCCGGCTTGGTGAAGCGTATCGACAGGGAGATGACCGGCATCGCCCTCAACACGCCGGCCGACATCGAAGCCTTCCTGAAGACAGTCTGACCGAGGGATTTGATGTTCGACCTTTCCGGCAAGGCGGCGCTCGTGACCGGCGCCTCGGGCGGCATAGGCGGTGCGATCGCCTGGGCGCTCCACCGCCAGGGAGCCACGGTTGCCCTCTCTGGCACTCGGATCGATGCCCTCGATCAGCTCAAGGGATCGCTTGGCGACCGCGCTCATGTGGTCGCTGCGCGGATGGACGATCCGTCGGACATCGATCGCCTCGCCAAGGAAGCCGAAACCGCCATGGGCAGGATCGACATCCTTGTGAACAATGCGGGTATTACGCGCGACAACATCTCCATGCGCATGAAGGACGAGGAGTGGGACAAGGTCCTGCAGGTCAACCTCACCGGCACGTTCCGCCTCACACGCGCCGCCATGCGCGGCATGATGCGGCGACGTTTCGGCCGCGTGATCAACATCACGTCGATTGTGGGCGTGACTGGCAATCCAGGCCAGGCGAACTACGCGGCGGCCAAAGCCGGTCTGATCGGTATGTCCAAATCGCTTGCCCAGGAGCTTGCCTCGCGCGGCATTACAGTGAACTGCGTGGCGCCGGGCTTCATCGCTACTCCCATGACCGATGCTCTTAACGACGATCAGAAGAAGGCCATCCTGGCGCGCGTGCCGGCTGATCGTCTGGGAACGCCCGAGGAGATCGCTGCCGGCGTGGTCTATCTGGCGAGTGACGAGGCCGGCTACGTCACCGGGCAAACCCTGCACATCAACGGCGGAATGGCGATGATCTGAGAAAAAATCATCACAGGAAATGCTTCAAGTGCCTGATTTTGTGGGCTTTCCGGCGCTAGCCAATGGCAGGCCTCCTATGTATAAGAGCCGGAATCGCCAGCCCTCGGGCGACCTCGACTGTTTGGAAGAGAAGATACGGGAAGGACAAGAAAATGAGCGATATTGCCGAGCGCGTTAAGAAGATCGTCGTGGAACATCTCGGCGTCGAAGCGGCGCAAGTGAAGGAAGATGCGAAGTTCATCGACGACCTCGGCGCGGACAGCCTTGACACCGTCGAGCTGGTCATGGCGTTCGAGGAGGAATTCGGCATTGAAATTCCCGATGACGCCGCCGAGAAGATTCAAACCGTGGGCGATGCAATCGGCTTTATCAAGAGCAACGCCAAGTCCTGATCCTCGTCTACTTCTGAGCAAGGAAGACGGATGATGCGGCGAGTCGTCGTAACCGGCATGGGTATGGTGACGCCGTTGGGGGACGGCGTGGAGACCAACTGGCGCCGCTTGATGGCCGCGGAGTCGGGAATCCGCGCGATCCAGTCCTTCGATACGTCCGACCTCGCTACCAAGATCGCAGGCGAGGTGCCGATTGGGGACCAGGCCAACGGTCATTTCGACGCCAATACCTATGTCGCTCCGAAAGACCAGCGCAAGCTGGACAAGTTTCTCGTCTTCGGCCTGGCGGCCGCCCAACAGGCGGTCGAGGATTCCGGCTGGAGGCCGCAGGATGACGAGGAGCGCAGCCGTACCGGCGTGATGGTCGGTGCCGGTATCGGCGGGCTGCAGACCATCTACGAGACGTCTTTGATTCTCAAGGAGAGAGGACCGCGTCGTGTCAGTCCTTTCTTCATTCCGTCTGCGCTGATCAACCTGGCTTCCGGCCAGGTCTCGATCAAGTACGGTTTCAAGGGGCCGAACCATGCTGTCGTTACCGCCTGCGCCACCGGCTCCCATGCGATCGGTGATGCGGCTCGCTTGATCCAGCTTGACGATGCGGACGTCATGGTGGCCGGCGGTGCGGAAGCCGCGATCTGCCGCATCGGCATCGCGGGCTTCAACGCGTGCAAGGCTTTATCCACCCATTTCAACGACACGCCGACCGAAGCTTCACGGCCATGGGACAAGCACCGCGATGGCTTCGTGATGGGCGAGGGGGCGGGCTGCGTCGTGCTCGAGGAATATGAGCATGCCAAGAAGCGCGGCGCCAAGGTCTATGCCGAAGTCGTGGGTTACGGCCTGTCGGGTGATGCTTACCATATCACCGCCCCGGCCGAGGACGGCGATGGCGCGATGCGCGCTATGCAGGCTGCATTGAAACGAGCCAAGCTCAATGTCGATGAGATCGACTACGTGAACGCGCACGGCACCTCGACGATGGCCGACTCGATCGAGCTGGGCGCCGTGAAGCGCACGTTCGGCGATGCCGCCTACAAGCTGTCGATGTCGTCGACCAAGTCGGCCACCGGGCATCTGCTCGGCGCCGCCGGCGCGATCGAGGCGATCTATTCGATCAAGTCGATCCTTGATCAAGCGGTGCCGCCGACGCTTAATCTCGATGACCCGGACGAAGGCTGCGATATCGACCTCGTGCCCAAGCACGCCAAGCAGCGCAAGGTCCGCTATGTCCTGAGCAATTCGTTCGGCTTCGGCGGCACCAACGCCTCGTTGATCTTCGGCGCTGTGTGATCGTCGGGGCTGAGGCATGCTCAGCTACTTCCGTTGGGTCCTGTTCTTCATCGCCCTGCTCGTCACGGTGATGGGCGGGGCGTTGTATCTTGGCAACGTGCTGCTCACGGCACCGGGACCGCTCGAGAAGACCAGGACGGTCGTGATCCCGCGCGGCGCCGGACCGTCGACCATGGCCAAGGTCCTGCAGGAGGAGGGCGTCATCGATCACGCCAAGCTGTTCCGCGTGGCGCTGATGATCGACCCCTCGCCAAAGCCGATCAAGGCGGGCGAATACGAGGTGCCGGCGCACATCTCGATGCAGTCGCTGGTCGAGCTTCTGCAGTCGGGCAAGGTGGTCCAGCGCCGGCTGACCGTGCCCGAGGGCATGACGACGGCGGAGGTGATCGAGCTGGTGCGCAAGACCGAGGCGCTCGCGGGCGACATCACGCTCGATGTCAAGGAAGGCGACCTGCTGCCCGAGACGTATTTCTACTCCCGGGACGACACGCGCGATGGGCTGCTCCTGCGCATGAAGGAGGCGATGGACAAGACACTGGACGAGGCGTGGCGCAAACGTGCCGCCGGCTTGCCGCTTGCCAATCGCCGTGACGCGCTGGTGCTTGCCTCGATGATCGAGAAGGAAACTGCCATTCCGGCCGAGCGTCCCAAGGTCGCGTCGGTGTTCATCAATCGACTGCGCCGCCGCTTGAGACTCGAAAGCGATCCAACCGTCATCTATGGGCTGACTGGTGGCAAGGTATCCTTCAACCGCGAGCTCAATCGGATCGATCTGCAATCGACCTCGCCCTACAACACCTACATGATCGTAGGCCTCCCGCCAGGACCGATCTGCAATCCGGGGCGAGCTTCGATCGTTGCGGCGACCAATCCTGCGCGAGAGCGTTTGTACTATTTTGTCGCAGACGGCCAGGGTGGGCATATTTTTTCCGCCACCATGCTTGAGCACAACCGCAACGTCGAGCGCTGGCGGCAAATCCAGCGCGAGCGCCAGGATCAACAGCTCCAGGCGCCGTCGGCTGCACCGGGTTCGCCTTCATTGCCTTTGCCCACGTCGCCGCCTCCCCTGGCACGGTAGCGGCCCCATGCCAGTCCTTCTGGCTTTGGTTGCCCTCGCGATCGTAGCCTTCGCGATCGCCTGGTTCTTGCGCGCGAGCCCGTCGGCCATGGCCCGGCTGCTACGACCGGTGCTGGTCGTTCTGGGCGGCATCGGCGTCGGCGGCCTGCTGATCTTCGGACTGCGCTTCCTGCCCGGCCTGTTGCCGGAATTGCTTGGCTTGGCCGGCGTCGTGATCGCGGCTTTGATCGCCCGCGCGGCTCGACAGCGGCCGTCAGGCGGATTCAGCACGCCGGACGGCAGTCGCCGCACCGAGGCACACACCCGCTTTCTGCAGGCATGGATCGATCACGGCAGTGGCGATGTCGGCGGGACCGTCCTGGCCGGCCGATTTGCCGGTCGGACACTCGACGGGCTGAGCGACGTCGAGCTGCTCGATCTCCATGCCGAATGCGCAAGCGACGCCGACTCGCTCAAGGTCCTCGAGGCCTATCTCGACCGACGATTGGGCTCGGATTGGCGCAGCATGCGCACGCCTCCACCGCAAGGTCCGCGCGCCGATATGACTCGGGAGGAAGCGTTTGCGGTGCTAGGTTTGGCACAGGGTGCAGGCGAGGAGGAGATTCGGGCCGCCTATCGTCGGCTGATCCAGCGAATGCATCCAGACGTCGGTGGCAGTGCCGATCTGGCAGCTCGGATCAATCGCGCCAAGGACGTGCTGCTAGGGGGGTGATCTTGCCGGGCTGGTGCTGGCGTGGCATCTAGCCCGCGCCTCTGGATTGTCATCGGCAAATCCCTGTCAAATCGTCGATATATCCCTACGATCCACCTGTTGAATGAGGTCGATGAGCATGGTTGAGCGTGTCCGTAAGGCGGTCTTACCGGTAGCAGGATTGGGGACCCGGTTCTTACCGGCGACCAAGGCGATGCCGAAGGAGATGCTGACTGTCGTCGATCGGCCGCTGATTCAATATGCGGTGGAAGAATGCCTGGCCGCGGGCATCGAGGAGTTCGTCTTCGTCACCGGGCGCAACAAGGGCGCGCTCGAGGATCATTTCGACACGGCCTACGAGCTGGAGGAGACTCTCCAACAACGCGGCAAGGCGCGGGAGCTCAAGCAGACGCAGGCGGCCACGCTGAAGGCCGGCAACGCCATCTTCACCCGTCAGCAAAAGCCGTTGGGTCTTGGCCATGCTGTCTGGTGCGCGCGCGAATGGATAGGGGGCGAGCCTTTTGCGGTGCTTCTTCCCGACGAGCTCACCATCGACACGCCGAGCTGCACCGCGCAGCTCGTGTCGGCCCATGAACGCACCGGTGGCAACGTCGTTGCCGTCATGGAAGTGCCCCGGGAGCATACAAAGAATTACGGAATCGCCGCGGTCAAGGTCGAGAAGGATGGCTTGGCCGAGATCACCGGTCTGGTCGAAAAGCCGAAGCCGGAAGAAGCACCATCGACTTTGGCGTTGATCGGCCGCTACGTCCTCAAGCCTGAAGTCTTCGACCATCTCGATCGCCACGAGACCGGCGCTGGTGGTGAAATCCAGCTGACCGATGCGATGGCGAAAATGATCGGCAGTCAGCCGTTCCACGCGTTGCGCTACGCCGGCAGACGGTACGACTGCGGCAGCCGAATCGGCTTTCTCGAGGCGAACGTCGCCGTCGCGCTTCACCGAGACGACACGGCGGCCGAGACTCGGGCCTTGCTCGGTCGCCTCTTGAAGGGGTGAGCCATGCGCATTGCCATGGTCGGCTCAGGTTACGTCGGATTGGTGTCCGGCGCCTGTTTCGCCCAGTTTGGCCATGACGTCGTGTGCATCGACAAGGCCGAGGACAAGATCGCCCGACTGCGCAAGGGAGAGATACCGATCTATGAGCCGGGTCTCGACAGGTTGGTCGCCGACAACATGCGTGCGGATCGACTCGCGTTCGACACCAGCCTCGATCAGGCAGTGGGCGAGGCTGATGTCGTCTTCATCGCGGTTGGAACACCTACACGTCGTGGCGATGGTCATGCCGACTTGACCTACGTCTATTCGGCAGCTGCCGAGATCGCCGACGCCATCCGGCGCTATACCGTCGTCGTGACCAAGTCGACCGTACCGGTCGGCACGGGACGCGAGGTGGCGAGGATCATCCATGAAGCGCAGCCGGCTGCGAAATTCGATGTTGCCTCCAATCCGGAGTTCCTGCGTGAAGGCGCGGCGATCGAGGATTTCATGAGGCCCGATCGCGTGGTCATCGGTGTCGAGAGCCCGCGTGCTCGCGATGTCATGGCCGCGGTCTACCGGCCGCTCAACCTCATCCAGACGCCCATGGTCTTCACCAACATCGAGACGGCTGAGGTCACCAAGTACGCCGGCAACGCCTTCCTTGCCACGAAGATCACCTTCATCAACGAGATCGCCGATCTTTGCGAGAAGGTAGGAGCGGACGTTCACGACGTGGCACGCGGCATCGGTCTCGACGGACGCATCGGCCGCAAATTCCTGCATCCCGGTCCCGGCTTTGGAGGGTCGTGCTTCCCCAAGGACACGCTGGCGCTCGCCTATACGGCGCGCGAGGTCAACGCGCCTCAGACCATCGTCGAGCAGGTGATCGAGGTCAACACAGCACGCAAAAAGCGGATGGCCAGGAAAGTCATCGACTTCTGTGGCGGCTCGGTATCGGGGCTGACGATTGGTGTTCTTGGCCTCACCTTCAAGCCCGACACGGACGATATTCGCGATGCGCCCTCGCTTGACATCGTGCCGGCCCTGCAGGCGGCTGGCGCAAGGATCGTCGCCTTCGATCCCGAGGGCATGAAGGAAGCCGCTCGCATGATGGCAGGCATCTGCTTTGCCAAGACTGCCTACGAAGCGGCCGCCGGCGCTGATCTGCTCGTGGTCATCACCGAGTGGCACGAGTTCCGCGGCCTCGACCCACGACGCCTGAAGGAGGTGATGCGCAAGCCGCGCATCGTCGACCTGCGCAACATCTTCAATCCCGAGGAGCTGCGGGGGCTGGGCTTCACCTATGACGGGGTCGGCCGCCCTCAGCCACGCAACTGACTGTTCAAAGCCTATCGGAGCGTTTGCATGAACCAGACGGCGCACCAGTTCGATCCCACGGTACTGCGCGAATACGACATCCGCGGTGTTGTCGGGCAGACCATTCATCCTGCCGACGCGCGCGCGATCGGCCGCACCTTTGGTACGCTGGTCCGGCGCAAGGGAGGAAAGCGTGTGGCGGTGGGCTACGACGGCAGGCTGAGCTCGCCTGAGCTGGCCGCGGCTTGCACTGCAGGGCTGACCGCGGCCGGCGTCGATGTCGTGAACATCGGACTTGTTGCCACCCCGATGCTTTATTTCGCCGTTTACCATCTCGAGACCGATGGGGGCATCCAGATCACCGGCTCGCACAATCCCCCGGACTACAACGGGTTCAAGATGATGATGGGCAAGAAGTCGTTCTTCGGCGCCGATATCCAGACGCTGGGGGCAATGGCGGCAAAAGGCGACTGGGAGAGCGGGCAGGGCGGTGCCGAGAGCAAGAACGTCCTACCCGATTATGCTGCGCGCCTCCTGAAGGACGTGAGGCCGGGCAAGACGCTGAAGGTGGCGTGGGACACCGGCAATGGCGCAGTCGGCGTCTCGATCCGCGCAGTGGTCGATAACCTGCCTGGCGAGCATATCGTGCTGAACGAGCAGGTCGACGGCACCTTTCCCGCACATCATCCCGACCCGACGGTCCCAGCCAATCTCGAGCAGCTGATGGCCGAGGTGAAGACTCGCGGTTGCGATCTGGGTATCGCCTTCGACGGCGATGGCGATCGTATCGGTGCCATCGACGGCAAGGGCCGCATCCTGTGGGGCGATCAGCTCATGGTGCTGTGGTCGCGCGATGTTCTCAAGAACAGGCCGGGCGCCACCATCATTGCCGACGTCAAGGCAAGCCAGGTCCTGTTCGACGAGATCGCGCGCGCCGGCGGCAAGCCCATGATGTTCAAGACCGGCCATTCGCTGATCAAGAGCAAGATGGCGGAGATTGGCGCGCCGCTCGCCGGCGAGATGAGCGGTCATGTTTTCTTTGCCGACATGTTCTATGGCTTCGATGACGCACTTTATTGCGCCCTCAGGCTTCTCAACATCGTGGCGAACGCCAAGGAAAGCCTGGCAGAGATGCGCGATGGCCTGCCGCAGCCGGTCAACACGCCGGAACTGCGGTTCGACTGCCCTGACGAGCGCAAGTTCGCGGTCGTCGAGGAGGTCAAGGCCCGGCTCCTGAAAGCAGGGGCCAGGCTCTCGGACATCGATGGAGTGCGCGTCAGCACCAAGGACGGTTGGTGGCTGCTGCGCGCCTCGAACACCCAGCCGGTGTTGGTGGCGCGCTGCGAGGCGGCCGACCAGGCGGGCCTCGAGCGGCTCAAGAGCGAGCTTAAGGCCGCCCTGTCTGCCAGTAGCGTCAGCCTGCCTGACGATGCCTCGGCCAGCCATCACTGATGCGCTTCTTTTTCTACGGCACGCTGCTCGATCCCGACGTGACCGCTCTGGTGCTGGGCCGGCGGCTGCCGCCGCTGGCCTTCGTCCCGGCAACCTTGCCCGGCCACACGCGGCGGCGGGCGAAGGGCGCGAGCTATCCGATCGTCGTGCGCGACCCTCGGGGCGAGGTTCCCGGTGCCGTAGTTGGTGGCCTCAGCGGCCGCGACGTGGCGCGGCTCTCGGCTTATGAAGGTCCACGCTACCGTGTTGCGCCGCTCAAGGTCAGAATGGCAGGGACCCTGACGACGGTGTCGGTATTCGAGCCGCTGGAAGACCGCTTCCAGCCGGTCAGCGGGTCATGGGATCTGACGGAGTGGCAACGTCGCTACAAGCGGAGCTTCGTTGCCCGCGTTCGACGGGCCTTTAGCGCGCCGCCGGCGCATTCCACGCAGTGACCTGCATAGCCGAGCAATAGATCTTGCGTTTCTCCAACTGCTTGCAGCCATCCACGGCTTGGGCTTGTGAAAGGTTGGTAAGGCGTGCCCGGTGGAGGGTCTTGTTCGACATCTGCACTTCGTCAACCGTCGCTGCCGCCACCGAGCGTGTTGGAGTGGGCAGCGCGGAGCTGGCGCGTTCCAAGGCGAGATGGGCGGCTTGTGGATCGCTGAAAGAGCCGACCTGGATGACCCAGTTCCCGGTTGGCGAAGCAGGCGGCGTGGCGCTGCCTTCAGCCGCCGACGGTGCTGCTGGACCGGCAACTCGTTGATCGGCGAGCGGTTTCTGTAGAGCGCCGGCCGGGCCATTGGCCTTCGCAACGGCAAGGCGCGGCGTCGACTCCGGAAGAACAAGACCCGGGTCGAAATTGGCGGCAGTGTAGCGGGCCGATGCGGGCTTGCGTGGTGATGTCCAGGCGGAAAGCTGCATCGCCTGGGCGGAGGCGAAACCACGGTCCATCAGCTCCGCCATCAGCCGGTCGCGCTGGCCCGTGCTGTCCCCGCCCATCACAACGCCGATCAGCCGGCGATTGTCGCGCATCGCCGACATGACGAGATTGAAGCCCGAGGCGACAGTGTAGCCTGTCTTGAGACCGTCGGCGCCTTCGTAGGACAGCAGCATCCGGTTGTGGTTCTCGAGAATGCGGCCCCTGTAGGGATAGCTCTGCACTGAAAAGATCGGATAGTAGTGCGGAAAATCGCGCATCAAGGCGTAGGCAAGACGGGCCAGATCACGGGCCGTCGTGACTTGTTCCCTGTTCGGCAATCCCGATGCGTTGCGGAACACCGTCGACGACATGCCAAGTTGGCGGGCCTTCTGGGTCATGAGCTGGGCAAAGCTCGGCTCATCGCCGCCCAGTGCCTCGGCCAGCACGACTGCGGCATCGTTGGCGGAACGGGTCACCAAAGCCATGATAGCGTCACGCACCGCGACGGTGCCGCCGGGTGGCAGGCCCATCTTGGTGGGAGGCGCATTGAGGGCATTGATCGAGACTGGCAAGGCATCGCCCAACGACAATCGTCCCGAATCGAGGGCGGAAAACGTGAGATAGATCGTCATCAGCTTGGTGAGGGAAGCCGGATGACGCAATTCGTCCGGCCGGTCGGACGCAAGCTCTCGGCCGCTGGTGGCGTCGAGGATCAGATAGGAGTCCTTGGCCGTCACCGCCGGATTGGGCACCCACGACGACGGCCCGCGGACCGCGGATTTGCCTCGCATCTTGCTGGGCGGTACTGCGCGTTTGACCGATGTCGACTGCGCCTCGGCTTCCGCAGGCGCAAGCGCCGCAGCAATGAAAAGAAGACCGACGGCGAGCCAAATCAGGCTGGCCGCGACGCGCCTGAGGGGAAAGGTCATCGCGAATAGGCCGAGATCAATATTTTCGAGCCGGAGCAACAGGTTACAGGCAATTTCTTGGACGATACTGAAAATTATGCGGGAATGCAACTTTTCGCATGCCGCGATGATGCCCAGTTGAGCACGCAGTTTGGTGCGCAAAGTGCATCGTTCTTTCGAGGAGAAGCTGATGAAACGGGTGTTCGCCGCCGCGCTCGGTCTTGCGTTGGCCACATCGCCGGCCCTTGCGCAGCGCCCTGATCGCAAGGTCGAGCAACCGATCGTGCGTAGCTTCAACTGGTTCAATTATGTCGGCGGCGATGACATTCGCGCCGCCTGCGGCAAGGATGGCCGGAATCATCTGCGCCTTGTGTATAACGCGATCTATGATGAGCAGGTCCGGACATACGAAATCTTCCTCCAGCCGGACGGCACTGCGGGAATGACGGTCGGCGTGCTGGCTGATCAAGGGAATTTGACCAATCTTCTGATCGGCGAGCCGGGAGACGTAACCAATCCGTGGCGCATGCGGCAAGGTCAGCGGCTTCTCAACCCTGGTGAAACGCGAGAACTTTTGGGATTGTTGGAGGCAAGTGTTGCGTTCGGACCGCCGCGAGACGGCCTGCGCCTGCCGGACGTTGACTTCTGGTGGGCAATTGCTTCCTGCCGCAAGGGGGCGTGGGGTTTCCAAGCCTATCACTACCCGACGGACGGTTTCGCCAACGTGAAGTTCGCCACGAAACTCTTCTCCTGGGATACCGTTCCTATTCCGGTCAACCCCCCGCGCAAGCTTGTCCCTGCCGAGCTGCGTGAGAATTGGAATGCGCCGATCGATCATCGGCGTGCCAACCAGTGGACGTTGACGGTGGGGAAAGACGGGCTGCAGCCGAGGTAGCGGAATGGCCACGGCTGCCTATATAATTGGACTAGGCTTGGATGTTTTGGGGATGTGAATCGAACGATGCTCTCTCTGCGTAGTGCATGCGACGGACGCCTCGTTGGCGACCGACTGGGAGGACCCCAGGAACCGGGTGGTCCTCCGTTGCAGCCGCCGCGCCGTGACGACAGGGAGGGAGATGGCGAGGGCCGAAGCGGAGCGCTCACGCTTACCCGCACGCGCACCAAGAAGCCATCAATGTACAAGGTTTTGATGTTGAACGATGACTACACTCCGATGGAGTTTGTGGTCGACGTGCTCCAGCACATCTTTCAGAAGAACCGCGAGGAAGCGACCAGGATCATGCTCCATGTCCATCAGAAGGGCGTGGGCGTGTGCGGCGTCTATACCTATGAGATTGCCGAGACCAAGGTAACCCAGACGGTGGATTACGCGCGTAAGAACCAGCACCCTCTCCAGTGCACGTTGGAGAAAGAGTAGTCTCGGCCAGTAGCTTGTTTTCCCAGTCGAGGTAGTTCGATGTCCATGCTGTCCAAGAACCTCGAGAAATCCCTCCACCGTGCCTTCGGGCTGGCAGGAGAGCGCCGGCATGAGTATGCCACCCTTGAGCACCTGCTGCTGGCGATGACCGAGGATGACGATGCGGTCCCCGTGCTGAAGGCTTGCGGCGTCGATATCGACCGCTTGCGCCACGATCTGGAGACCTTCATCGACAATCGCTTGAAAGGCATTATCACGCAGAGTCCCAGCGAGCCGCTGCCGACGGCGGGCTTCCAGCGCGTTGTCCAGCGCGCGGCAGTCCATGTCCAGTCGTCCGGCCGCAAGGAGGTAACGGGCGCCAATGTCCTGGTCGCGTTGTTCTCCGAGCGCGACAGCCATGCCGTGTCATTCCTCGAGAACCAGGGCATGACCCGTCTTGATGCAGTCGACTACATCAGCCATGGCAAGGCCAAGGTGCCCGGACGCGCGCGCGCGCGCCGCGTCACTGGTTCTGAGGAAGAGACTGGCGGTGAGGCTGCCGTGAAGCAGGGTAACGAGGCGCTGGGCGCTTATTGTGTCGATCTGAACCAAAAAGCTCGCGAAGGCCGGGTCGATCCGCTGATCGGTCGCGAGCACGAGGTCGAGCGCACGATTCAGGTGCTTTGTCGGCGCACCAAGAACAATCCGCTTTATGTCGGGGAGCCTGGCGTCGGCAAGACCGCGATTGCCGAGGGGCTGGCGCGCAAAATCGTCGAAGGCGACGTGCCTGATGTCCTGAAGGAATCGGTGATCTACGCGCTCGACATGGGTGCCTTGCTCGCCGGCACGCGCTATCGTGGTGACTTCGAGGAGCGGCTGAAGGCCGTCCTGGCCGAATTGAAGAAGAAGCCCAACTCGGTCCTGTTCATCGACGAGATCCATACCATCATCGGTGCGGGCGCTACGTCAGGCGGCTCGATGGACGCGTCCAATCTCCTGAAGCCGTCGCTCCAGTCGGGCGAGCTGCGCTGCATCGGCTCGACCACCTACAAGGAATACCGCAACTACTTCGAGAAGGATCGCGCTCTGGTCCGCCGCTTCCAGAAGATCGATGTGCCCGAGCCTTCGATCGCTGATGCCGTGCAGATCATGCAAGGCCTGAAGCCGGTCTACGAGAAGCATCATCACGTCACCTACACCGATGACGCCATCAAGGCTTCGGTCGAGCTGGCGGCGCGCTACATCCACGACCGCAAGCTGCCCGACAAGTCGATCGACGTCATTGACGAGGTTGGTGCCGCGCAGATGCTGCGCACGCCCGATATGCGCAAGTCGACCATCGACGTGCCCGACATCGAGGAGATCGTCGCCAAGATCGCGCGCATCCCGCCCAAGAGCGTGTCCAAGGACGACACCGAGATGCTGCGCAACATCGATCGCGACTTGAAGACCGTCGTGTTCGGTCAGGACAGGGCGATCGATCAGCTCGCGGCCGCGATCAAGCTTGCGCGCGCGGGCTTGCGTTCGCCGGAGAAGCCGATCGGCTCCTACCTCCTTGCCGGGCCGACGGGCGTGGGCAAAACCGAGGTGACGCGCCAGCTCGCGCGCCTGCTTGGATTGGAGCTCATCCGCTTCGACATGTCCGAGTACATGGAGCGGCACAGCGTCTCGCGCCTGATCGGCGCGCCACCGGGTTACGTCGGCTTCGATCAGGGTGGCCTGCTTACCGACCAGGTGAACCAGCACCCGCATTGCGTGATCCTGTTCGACGAGATCGAGAAGGCTCACCCCGACGTGTTCAATGTGCTGCTGCAGGTGATGGACTACGGCAAGCTCACCGACCACAACGGCCGCACAGTGGACTTCCGCAATGTCATCCTGTGCATGACCACCAATGCCGGGGCCGCCGACATTGCCAAGCCGGCGCTCGGCTTTGGCCGCGAAGCGCGCCACGACGAGGATGACGAGGCGATCAACCGTCTGTTTGCACCGGAATTCCGCAATCGTCTCGACGCCACCATCAAGTTTTCCAACCTCGGCCCCGAGAGCATGGGCAAAGTGGTGGATAAGTTCGTGGCGGAGCTCGAGGTGCAGCTTGCCGACCGCAAGGTGTTCATCGAGCTCTCCGATGCGGCGCGTCGCTGGATCGCCGAGAAGGGTTATGATCGCCTGTTCGGTGCGCGCCCGCTCGCCCGCGTCATCCAGGAACATCTGAAGAAACCCCTCGCTGAGGAGGTGCTGTTCGGCAAGCTGTCGAATGGCGGTGGCACAGTAAGGGTCCATGTCGAAGGCGAGGGAGCCGACGCCAAGCTCGCTTTCACGTTCCTACCGCCCGAGCGCGATGCGCTGCCGCCGGCCAACCAGGAACCCGTTCTGGCTGAGTGAACGCGTTTCGGCCGCTCTGGATCGCATTCAGGGCCGCGGTGCTTGCCACCGCGGTCTTTTGGGCCGCGCTCAACATCGTCAACAAGATCGGCTGGAAGGCCCCCCTCGGCGCGACGGAACCCGTGGTCTTCTTCGCGGTATTCTTCGCCGCCATGCTGATGGTCGGCTCAAAGGGCTAAGGCTGGGCGCAGAAGGTTCCCTGAGCGCAGCGCCTGTCCTAAGCGAAGCCGAAGGAAAGGAGGTCGTCGCGATTGCAGGCGGCGATGAGGTCCTTCGCCTCGCTCAGGACGACGAGTCGTTCTCCTTCCGGAAGGGCGAGTACTGCATCAGCTCCTCGATTTCCTGCTCGATCGCCGGGCGTTCTCGTTTGAGGTAGTCGTCGATGGCACGGCGGAAACCGCTGTCGACAATCCAATGCGCCGAGAAGGTCGGGACCGGCAGATAACCGCGCTGGATCTTGTGGTCGCCCTGTGCGCCCGCCTCGACCCTCTGAAGGCCGTGTGTGATCGCATAGTCGATGGCCTGATAGTAGCAGGCCTCGAAATGCAGGAAGGCATGGCTTTCCAGGCAGCCCCAGTAGCGACCATAGAGCGTGTCGTCACCTTTGAGGTTGAGGGCGCCGCCGACAGCCTGGCCATCGGCCTCGGCCATGATCAGCACGACCTTGTCGGCCATGGTGGCGCCCAGGATGTCGAAGAAGGAACGCGTCAGGTATGGAGAGCCCCACTTGCGCCCGCCGGTGTCCATGTAGAAGGAAAAAAAGGCATCCCAGTGCCGCGGCTTGATGTCGTCGCCCGAGAGAGCGCGCAGGCTGAGCCCTTCGCGGCGCACCGAATCGCGCTCCTTGCGGATTGCCTTGCGCTTACGCGAGGCGAGTGCCGCCAGGAAATCGTCGAAGCAACCATAGTTTTGGTTGTGCCAGTGATATTGTCTGCCCAGCCGCAGCAACCAACCGCGCTCGCCGAAGCGGCGCCAGTCGGCTTCGCTGCAGAATGTGGCATGGACGGAGCTGATGCGATTGTCGCCCGCGATCTTGGCGAGCATGTCGATCAGGGCGTCACGGACGCCATCTTCATACAGGCCGGGGAGGACCAACAGCCGGGGCCCGGGTACCGGTGTGAACGGCACGGCGACCTGTAGCTTGGGGTAGTAGCGGCCGCCGGCGCGTTCGAAGGCCTGTGCCCAGCCATGGTCGAATACGTACTCGCCCTGGCTGTGGCCTTTTACGTAGAGCGGCGCGGCCCCGAGCACGGTGCCGTCCGCCGCTTCAGCCAACAGGTATTGCGGTTGCCAGCCGGTGCGCCGGCCGACCGACTTGGAATCCTCCAGCGCCTTCAGGAAGGCATGGCTGAGGAACGGATTGCCGGCCGCGGTGGGCGCCAATGCGCAGGCGTCCCATTGCGCGCCGTCGACCGCTGACAGCGACTCGACGACACGCAGGCCGATAGTCGGAACATCATCCGGCATATCGGCAGCATAGCGTGAATCGTGCCAGGAATTGGGCGCAATTCCCGCGCGGCAGCCTTGTGCAACCGTGCTTCAGTGCATGCAGAGGCAAAAAAAGTCCGGCTGACCGAGGCCGCCGGACTCTCACATCAGTTACGCCTTTCCACCCCCGAAGGCAGGGCGTCGTATTGGCTTGACATCTCATGTTCTCAAGGTGGCTTCCGGTGGGGCCATGAGGGCGCCCACGCGGAAGCCGAAAGGCGTTGGTTAGAGGGGCCAAAGTTCAGCTTTGGCTACGCCCTTTCCTTCTTTACTGCTTCTTCTTCTTCGCAGCCTTTTTCTTAGCAGCCTTTTTCTTAGCAGCCATAACTGTCTCCTATGGTTAGCAATGAGGCACCCAACCGCGAGGGCCCCGGGGTACGCCGGTACGCTTCGCCACGCATGCTCAACTGCAACCCGTGGTGCCGCCGCAGGTCGTGCATTTGAGGCACGTCCCATTGCGGACCATGGTGAAGTTGCCGCATTCCGGACAGGCATCCCCTTCGAAACCCTTGAGCCTCGCCTCATGGGCGAAGCTGAGGGCGGAGGTGGATGCCTCTCCGACCGCGACGCTGACGACGGCCGCTTGAGCGCCAGGCGCCAAAGCGACGGTTGGGCCGTCTGTCAGTTCGGTGGGCCGTTCACCGGCAGCGATCGCCTCTGAGCGGATCGCGACATTGCCGGATGTTCGGCCGTTCAAGATGTAAAGGTTGCTGCGCACATAACCGACGCTGGCGATTCGGTTCACTGCGGCAGCTGCTGCATTGGCGGCGTCTGTGCCGGAGGCAGGCAGGGCAGTGTCGACTATGCCTCGTCCAACTCCATCCGGTTGCAGATCGGCCTGCTCAACATGGGCGAGATCGCTGCGCCCGAGATAGGAAATCGCGAGCTCGCGGAATATGTAGTCGAGGACAGAGGTCGACATCTTGATGGCGTCGTTGCCTTCGACCAAGCCGGAAGGCTCGAAGCGGGTAAAGGTGTAGGCCTCGACGAACTCCTCGAGCGGCACGCCGTATTGCAGGCCGATCGAGATCGCGATGGCGAAGTTGTTCATCAGGCTGCGGAAGGCGGCTCCTTCCTTGTGCATGTCGATGAAGATTTCGCCGGCACGTCCGTCTTCGTACTCGCCGGTGCGCAGATAAACCTTGTGACCGCCGACGATCGCCTTCTGCGTATAGCCCTTGCGACGTTGCGGCAGGCGCTCCCGGCCGGCGCGCACCTGACGCTCGACGATGCGTTCAACGATCCGCTCGGCAATGATCGGTGCGCGCGCCAGCGGCGGCAGCTCTGCGAGGTCGTCGTTGGCGGCCGAATCGCCCAATGCCATCGCCGACAAGGGTTGAGACAGCTTCGAGCCGTCGCGATAAAGCGCATTGGCCTTGAGGCCAAGCTTCCACGACAGTTCATAAGCCTTGCGGCAATCTTCGACCGTGGCGGCGTTGGGCATGTTGATGGTCTTGGAGATCGCGCCCGATACGAACGGCTGAGCCGCAGCCATCATGCGTATATGACTCTCCGCAGACAAGCAGCGTGTGCCATCTCGTCCACAGGGATTCGCACAATCGAACACGGCGAGGTGCTCGGGTCTCAGGTCGCGCGCACCTTCGACGGTCATCGTCCCACAGGCATGAATGTTCGCGGCCGCGATGTCGCTTCTCGAGAAGCCCAGCCTGGTCAGCACGTCGAGCTTGGGATCGGCAAGCACTGTATCGTCGAGACCCAGTACCTCGCGGCAGAAGCGATCGCCCAGGATATGGCGCGAGAAGGCAAAGCGAATATCGAAGGCGGTGGCGACGGACCTCTCGATCCGCTCGATCGTGGTGCGATCGAAGCCGCGTTCCGCCAATGTGGCATGATTGATGGCAGGCGCCTTGGCCAGTGAACCGTAACCTACGGCGTGCGCCACGATACGGTCTATGGCGGCTTCGTCGTAACCCAGTGTCCGAAGCGCCGACGGTACAGTCTGATTGATGATCTTGAAATAGCCGCCGCCCGCCAGCTTCTTGAACTTGACCAGCGAGAAGTCCGGTTCGATGCCGGTCGTGTCGCAGTCCATCACCAAGCCAATCGTGCCGGTGGGAGCAATGACCGAGACCTGAGCATTGCGGAAGCCGTGCTGCTCGCCCAGTTCAAGCGCACGGTCCCACACCCGTTTGGCCGCGGCGACGAGTGGAATGTCGGGGCAATTGGCGGCATCGAGCGCAACCGGCAGAGTGGAGAGCCCTTCGTAGCCTGCCGTCGCACCGTGTGCAGCGCGTCGATGGTTGCGAATCACCCGAAGCATGGCATCGCGGTTCTTGGCGAAACCGGGAAAGGCGCCCATGAAGCAGGCCATCTCAGCTGACGTGGCGTAGGCGGCACCCGTCATGACAGCCGTCACGGTAGCGGCGATGGCGCGGCCTTCAGCGCTATCATAGGCCAGTCCCGACGCCATCAGCAGGGCGCCAAGGTTGGCGTAACCCAAACCCAGGGTCCGGTAGCGATAGGACAGCTCGGCAATACGCCGCGAGGGGTACTGTGCCATCATCACCGAGATTTCGAGCACGATCGTCCAGAGCCGAGTCGCATGCTCCAGCGTCTCGACGTCGATCGAGCCATCAGGCTTGCGGAACCGCACTAGGTTGAGCGACGCCAGATTGCACGCCGTATCGTCCAGGAACATGTATTCCGAGCACGGATTGGAAGCGTTGATGCGTCCCGACTCCGCGCAGGTGTGCCAATCATTGATCGTCGTGTCGTATTGAACGCCCGGATCGGCGGAATGCCATGCCGCTTCGGCGACGCTGTCCCACAGCGCCCGCGCGTTCACGGTCCTGGCGACATTGCCCGTGGTGCGCTCGGTCAGCGCCCATTGGCGGTCAGCTTCGACGGCCCTCAGGAATGCATCGCTGACGCGTACCGAGTTGTTGGCATTTTGGCCTGAGACGGTCAGGTAGGCCTCCGACTCCCAGTCGGTGTCGAAGACAGGAAATTCTATGTGGCGATAGCCCTGACGGGCGAACTGGATCACCCGCTGGATGTAGTTCTCGGACAGCTCGGCCTCGCGGGCAGCAACGATCGCGCGCCGCAGAAGCGGATTCTGCTTGGGGTCGAATGCCGCTTCGCCCGGCGCGTCGGCCTCGGTGCAGGCCCGCATCACCGCGTTCAGATGCCGGTTGGCGAGGCGCGAGCCAGCGACGAGTGCCGCGACCTTCTGCTCCTCGCGCAGCTTCCAGGTGACGAATTCTTCGATGTCCGGATGATCAATGTCGACCGACACCATCTTTGCGGCGCGGCGCGTCGTGCCACCCGACTTGATGGCGCCCGCCGCGCGATCGCCGATCTTGAGGAACGACATCAGTCCCGACGAGCGTCCGCCACCGGACAACGCTTCGCCTTCTGCGCGCACGCGCGAGAAGTTGGAGCCGGTGCCCGAGCCGTACTTGAAAAGGCGCGCTTCGCGCACCCAGAGATCCATGATGCCGCCTTCGTTCACCAAATCGTCCGAGACGCTCTGGATGAAGCAGGCGTGAGGCTGCGGCCGCTCGTAGGCGGACGAGGAGGGGTAGGCGACACCGTCATGATGATCGACGTACCAATGCCCTTGGCCCGGCCCGTCGATGCCATAGGCCCAGTGCAGGCCGGTATTGAACCATTGCGGCGAGTTCGGTGCGCAGATCTGCGCGGCGAGCATGTGGCAGTGCTCGTCGTAGAAGGTGCGCGCATCCTCCTCGCTGTCGAAGTAGCCGCCCTTCCAGCCCCAATAGGTCCATGCCCCGGCCATGCGGTGGAAGACCTGTCGGACACTGCGCTCGCCGGCAAGGCGTTCCGCCGGGGGCAATGCCGCGAGTGCCTGCGCGTCTGGCGCTGACCGCCACAGCCATTCAGGCACATCCGGTTCGGCGATCTTGGCCAACCGGGCAGGGACGCCGGCGCGGCGGAAATACTTCTGTGCCAGAACATCGGCGGCGACCTGCGACCACGCTGCCGGCACCTCGATGTCCTTCAGCTGGAAGACGATGGAGCCATCCGGATTGCGGATTTCCGAATCGGCAGCACGGAACGCCATTCCTTCGAATGGTGATTTTCCTGCTCGTGTATACCGACGCTCCAAACGCATCGACGATCCCCCGTGCCCAGTTCCCGTCCTTGATCCCTGTGCGGGGTGTGCTCAGTCGTTATGAGCACGCACATGTGGGCACGTCGTGATAGTAAATTACAAAATCTTGTGTGCGCAACTATATTTTGTAGACCAGTATGTTGATGGTACTAGATGATGCAAGAGCGCAACAGGGTGTCGAATCGAGGAATTCGGATGTCATTTGATGACGCGAATCGAGCGGTGGATCGCTCGTCCAATCGCGTCGCGTTGCGCATACCTGGATGCGCGCGTACAAGCGCGCAGTCACCTCTTGAGCGTGGTTGTGCATGACTTTCGGCACCTGGCTGTTCACGAAATTACGCGGCGAGCTCGTCGGCACCGATGCCGAAGGCAATCGCTACTATCAGGACAAGCGCGCCATTCCCGGTCGCCGGCGCAAGCGCTGGATCATGTACAAAGGCGAGCCCGAAGCATCGCGCGTGCCGCCCGATTGGCATGGCTGGCTGCACCACACGACTGACAAGGTGCCGCCGGCCGGAGGCACTCCGCGCAAGGCGTGGCAGAAGGAGCACGTCCCCAATCTCACGGGCACCGACGCGGCCTTTCGTCCTCCGGGCCACACGCTGGCTGTTGGCGAGAAACACAAGCCACCATATGAGGCGTGGCGTCCCGGCTGAGAGTGGCCGGCACGAGGAGACGAAGCGTGGGCCGTAATATCGTCGAGACGATCGTGGGCGCGTTGGTGCTGGCGGTGGCTGGCGTGTTCGTCTTCTACGCGTTCGCCAAATCAGACGCGAGGACACCCGCGGGCTACGAGATCTCGGCCCGGTTTGGCCGCGTCGACGGGCTGAAGCGCGGCGCCGACGTGACACTGAGCGGTGTCAAGATCGGCACTGTCACGGGCGTCGATCTCGACCATAAGACCTACCAGGCGGTGGTGCACATGGTGGTGGGCTCGAATGTCGAGCTGCCCCTGGACACCAACGCCAAGGTCGTCAGCGAATCTTTGCTGGGTGGCATGGTGATCGTCCTCGAGCCGGGCTCGGACAAGCAGCTGATTCGCGGCGGTGGCGAGATCGAGAAGACTCAGGATTCGGTTTCGCTCACGGAACTGATCGCCAAGATGATGTATGGAAGCGTCAACAAGCCATGAACGCACGTCCCTCCAAGGCGCCGCCGACCTGGCGGCAACCTGACGGCAAGCCGGTGTCCTGCCTCGAAAAGATCAAAGTCCTCAATCAGAACATCCAGGAGATCGAAACCCTCTGCGCTGACGCGCTCGAGGATGGAGTCCTGATGGGATGCGATGCCGATCAGATCAAGGCGGCTCTGCACGAGTTGATCGACGGGCTCGCGAAGCCCTACGCCGGCAAGCGGTGAGGCTGCGCGGGCTGCTCGCGGTTGCCGCTTGTGTTGCCGGCATCGGCGGTGCTGCGGCACAAACTCAGCCGCAAGCGCAGCCCGCGGCGGCGACGGGCAACCCCAATCTGCGAGCCCTGCCGGATGGGCCGGGTAAGCGCGTCGCCGAGTTGCAGGGCCTCGACAAGGTGACGGCGCGCACGCAGCGCTTCATTGCGCCCGTCGGGCAGCCGACGCGCTTCGGTACGCTCGAGATTACCGTCGGCGATTGCTTGGTGAATGTGCCGGAAGCTCCGCCGGAATCGGCAGCTTATCTGACGATCATCGACCACAAGCCCGGCCAAGCCGAAGAGAAGCTGTTCGCCGGCTGGATGTTCGCTTCTACTCCATCGCTCTCCGCGCTCGATCACGGCGTCTACGACGTGCGCGTGTTGTCCTGCACGATGGCGCAGGGATCGTCGCCGCCAAGCTCGCGTTGAAATGTTGCCGTCCGGCCGATCGCATCGGCCAGGAGGGCGCGGAACTCCTCGCGCGGAATTTCGATCGCGCCGAAGGTGCGCAGGTGCTCGGTCATGAACTGGCAGTCGAGCAGTCGGAATCCACCCTTGATCAGCCGTGCCATGAGATGGACGAGCGCCACCTTTGACGCGTCGCGCTCGCGGCTGAACATGCTCTCACCAAAGAACGCAGCGCCTATGGACACGCCATAGAGACCGCCGACCAGCTTGCCCTCCAGGCGGCATTCGACGCTATGAGCGTGGCCCCGGCGGTGCAGCTCCGTATAGAGCTCGACGATGGGCGCGTTGATCCAGCTCTCCGGATGGCCAGGTCTTGGCTCGGCGCAGGCGTACACGATATCTGCGAACGCGGTATCGGCGCTCACGTCGAAGCGGCCAGCCCGGACCGTGCGCGTCAGCCGTCGAGGCAGATGGAAACTGTCCAGTGGAAGGATGGCGCGCAGTCGTGGATCAAGCCAGTAGAGCTTGGGATCGTCCCGACGCTCGCCCATCGGGAAAACCCCGATGCGATAAGCCTGCAGCAGGAGCTCCGGCGTAATCTCCATTACTGGATCTTTCTTTCCCCGCTTACGGGGCGGCGAGTCATTTCTTCAAACCAACCAGCTTCTCGAGCCAGTGGATGTCGTAGTCGCCGTCGATGAAGGCCTGCTCGCCGATGATGCGCTGGTGCAACGGGATGGTCGTATCGATACCGCCAATCACGAACTCCTCCAGCGAACGTCGCAGCCGCATCAAGCATTCGTTGCGCGTTGCGCCGCTGACGATCAACTTGGCCACCATCGAGTCGTAATAGGGCGGTATGACGTAACCGGTATACAGGCCGGAATCGACGCGCACGCCCAAACCGCCCGGCGGATGATAGTCGGCAATGCGGCCAGGACTGGGCACGAAGGTCTGGGGATGCTCGGCGTTGATGCGGCACTCGATGGCATGTCCCTGGGTGACCACGTCCTCCTGCTTCATGCCGAGTGGTGCGCCGCCGGCGATACGGATCTGTTCTCGCACCAAATCGATGCCGGTTACCGCCTCGGTGATCGGATGCTCCACCTGCAGGCGGGTATTCATCTCGATGAAGTAGAACTCGCCGTCCTGGAACAGGAACTCTAGTGTGCCCGCGCCGCGGTAGCTGAGCTTGCGAATCGCCGCCGCCGCCAGCTCGCCGATCTTCCGGCGTTGCGAGTCGTTCAGGGCAGGTGAGGGTGCTTCTTCCAGAACCTTCTGATGGCGACGCTGCAGGGAGCAGTCGCGCTCGCCCAGATGGATGCCCGCTCCCTTGCCGTCGCCCAGCACCTGGATCTCGATGTGCCGCGGACGAGCGAGATACTTCTCGACATAGACCGAATCGTTGCCGAATGCCGCCTTGGCTTCGGCGCGTGCCAGGGCAAAGGCTTCGGCCGCCTGCTCCGGCCTTTCGACCACTTTCATGCCGCGTCCACCGCCGCCGGCGACGGCCTTGATCAGGATCGGCCAGCCCATCTGTGCACCAAGTGCGGCCACCTCCTCCTGAGAGCCGACCGGGCCAGGTGAGCCCGGCACCAGCGGCAGGCCAAGCTCATTGGCCGTCTGCTTGGCCACGATCTTGTCGCCCATCATGCGGATGTGTTGAGGCGTGGGGCCGATGAAAACGAAATCGTGCGCTTCGACGGCCTCGGCAAACCGTGCGTTCTCCGACAGGAAGCCGTAGCCGGGGTGGATTGCATCCACGCCTGCAATGGTCGCCGCCGAGAGGATGGAGGGGACATTGAGGTAGGAATCCCGCGCAGGTGGTGGTCCGATACAGACCGATTCGTCGGCCAGTCGGACATGCATGGCGTCGCTGTCGGCGGTCGAATGCACCGCCACGGTCTGGATGCCCATCTCACGGCAGGCGCGATGGATACGCAGCGCGATCTCGCCGCGGTTGGCGATCAGGACCTTGTCAAACATCGGATACGAACGTCCTATTCGACGATCATCAGCGGTTCGCCGTATTCGACCGGTTGGGCGTTCTCGACCAGGATACGTGTCACGGTGCCGGCCTTGGGCGCCTTGATGGGGTTGAACGTCTTCATTGCCTCGATGATCAGCAGCGTCTGCCCCGCTGTCACCTTGTCACCAACCGCGACGAAGCTTGGCTTGCCGGGCTCGGGAGCGAGGTAGGCGGTGCCGACGATCGGAGAGGTTACGGCACCGGGATGCTTGGCGATGTCGCTGGCGGCTGCAGCTGCCGGCGTGCTTGCCGCAGCGGCGGCTGCAGGCACGATCGGTGCCCCTATCATCGGGGCCGCAGCCACAGTCACGGCCGGGCGTGCCACCCGGATACGACGCTCGCCGTCGGCGAGCTCGATCTCGCCGAGCTGCGTCTCGTGGAGGATCTGCGCAAGCTTGCGGATCAACTCTGTATCCATTTCAAACTTTGCCATTGAAAAACGCTCCGCCGTGGATGTCAGCGCGCCAGCAGGCGGGTCAACGCCTGCAATGCAAGAAGATAACCATGACTGCCAAGGCCCGCGATCACGCCAACTGCAGCCGGGCTGATGTAGGAGTGATGACGGAAGCTCTCACGCTTATAGATGTTGGACAAGTGCACTTCGACCACCGGTAGTTCGGCCGCATTCAGGGCGTCGAGCAGGGCCACCGAGGTGTGCGTGTAAGCGCCGGCGTTGATGACTATGCCGCTATTGTCCTCACGCGCCGCCTGGATGCGGTCCACCAGGGCGCCCTCGTGATTGCTCTGCCCGAACTCGACGGTTATCCCCAGGCGCTTGGCTTCTGCGCGGCAGGCATTTTCGATGTCTGCCAGGGTCTCGCGACCGTAGATTTCAGGCTGTCGCTTCCCCAGCATGTTGAGATTGGGCCCGTTGAGCACCAGCACCGGCTTGTGGCCCGGCGGGCGCCGGGCAGCCTTCGCGGCCAATCGTGCCTCCCTTTTTTGAGCGCCGGGCGTTATAGCATGGAGACTCCGGGCTACAAGGCGGGCTCAGTCAACCTGGCGTACCTGCTTGGCGTGGGCAAATAGGCGATCTGACAGGGCATCGAAGCTGCGTCTTTCCTCGGCTGAAAACGCCTCGTAGAGGCGCCTCTCGTACTCCAGGGCCAGAGGCACGATCCGGGCATGCATGGCGCGGCCTCGTGCCGACAGCCTGAGCGTTGCGCGCCGTCGGTCGTCGCGGTCGGTCGCACGCTCGGCCAGGCCGCGCTTCATCAGAGCCGCCACCGCCCGGCTGACCGCCACCTTGTCCATGACAATGCGCTGACCCACATCTGAGGCGTTGAGCGGGGCAAAACGGCCCAGCGCCGCCATGACCCGCCACTGTGTGACCGACAGGCCGAAAGGGGCGGCATAAAGGTCGTGCAGCGATTCCGACACGAGCTGGGCCAGGATGGAAAGCCGATAGGGAAGAAATTTCTCCAGTTCGAGGACTTGCATCGGGTCAACCATAATAGTTACATTTGAAACTAATTCGCCCTTTGGGTCAATTCTGGAGGTCAGGCATGACCAGCATCGTGGATTCCCATACCGCCGTGGTCGACGAGACCAATCCCATGGGCACCGACGGTTTCGAGTTCGTCGAATACGCCGCTCCCGATCCAGCTGCGCTCGGCTCGTTGTTCGAGAGCATGGGGTTCGTGAAGGTCGCGGCCCACCGCTCCAAGGACGTCTCGCTCTATCGGCAAGGAGATGTGAACTTCATCCTCAACGCGGAGAAGGACAGTTTCGCTCAGGGTTTCGCGCGCGTGCACGGTCCCAGCATCTGCGCCATTGCCCTGCGGGTGAAGAACTCGGCCTTCGCGTACAAACGCGCTCAATCGTTGGGGGCATGGGGCGTCGAAGGCAGGGTCGGGCCTATGGAGCTCAACATTCCGGCGATCAAGGGCATCGGCGATTCGCTGATCTATCTGGTCGATCGCTATGGCGAGCGCGGCACCATCTACGACGTGGACTTCGAGTACCTGCCCGGCGTCGAGCACAATCCGAAAGGCGTGGGGCTGACCTACATCGACCATCTCACGCACAACGTCCACCGTGGCCGCATGGCGGAGTGGGCCGAATTCTACGAGCGGCTCTTCAATTTCCGGGAGATCCGATACTTCGACATCGAGGGCAAGCTTACCGGCCTCAAGAGCAAGGCGATGACCAGCCCGTGCGGCAAGATCCGCATCCCCATCAACGAGAGCACCGACGACAAGTCTCAGATCCAGGAATATCTCGCCGCCTATCACGGCGAAGGAATCCAGCATATCGCGCTCGGCACCAACGATATCTATGGCACCGTCGAGGCTCTTAGAGCGAAAGGGGTTCCGTTCCAGACCGTGCCTGATACGTACTATGAGCAGGTCGATCGGCGCCTGCCCGGCCATGGCGAGGACCTGGCCCGGCTGGCGGCCGACCGCATCCTGATCGACGGCGCGCCGACCAAGGGCGGCGGCCTGCTGCTGCAGATCTTCACCCAGACCGTGATCGGGCCGATCTTCTTCGAGATCATTCAGCGCCGGGGCAATGAAGGCTTCGGCGAGGGCAATTTCCGCGCTTTGTTCGAGTCCATCGAGCTCGATCAGATCCGCCGCGGCGTCTTGAAAGCCTGAGGAGGAAACCAAACCATGGCCAAGAACTGGATTCCATTGCGCCAGGTAGAAGGCATCGCGTCACGCCAAGCCCATGTCCGCCTGCCCGAAGGCACCTACGAACGCGAGATCAGCAAGGAGGGCTTTTTCGGCCCCTCGGCGCAATTCCACCACAGGCACAAGCCGACCGACTGGGTGGATTTCGAGGGCGCCATCCGTCCGCGTGCCTTCGACCTCAACAAGCTCGCCGTCGCCAAGGCCAATCCTTGGGCGGCCGAGCTGGTCATGGCCAACCCCCATCTGCAGATGCGCATCTGGAAGCTCGACGAGCCGATGGCCGAGCTTGTCCGCGACAGCGACGGCGACCAGCTCCTGTTCGTGCATGAAGGCGAGGGCGCGCTGTTCTGCGACTACGGCCATCTCGACTATCGCGACGGCGACTACATCATGATACCGCGCGGCACGATGTGGCGGCTTTCACCGCGCACGCCCACCCTGTCACTGATGGTCGAAGCGACCAACGACCATTTCACCCTTCCGGAAAAGGGCCTGGTGGGACGGCACGCGATCTTCGATCCGGCGATGCTCGACACGCCGCATATCGATGACGCTTTCCGGGCGCAGCAGGACGAGCGGACCTGGAAGGTCTCGGTGAAGCGCCGCAACCAGCTGTCGACCGTGACTTTCCCGTTCAATCCGCTCGACGCGGTGGGCTGGCACGGCGACTTGAGCGTGGTGCGCATCAATTGGCGCGATTTGCGGCCGCTGATGAGCCATCGCGCTCATCTGCCACCGTCGGCTCATACCACCTTCGTGACCGGCCGCTTCGTCGTCTGCACCTTCGTGCCGCGCCCGCTCGAGAGCGATCCCGAGGCGCTGCGCCTGCCGTTCTTCCACAACAACGACGATTTCGAAGAGATCATCTTCTATCACAAAGGCAGCTTCTTCAGCCGCGACAACATCCATCCCGGGATGATGACGGTGCATCCCTCCGGCTTCACGCACGGGCCGCATCCCAAGGCCTTCAACGCGGCGACCAGGGGCGGGAAGGCGGAAACGGACGAGGTTGCGGTGATGATCGACACGCGCGACGCCGTCGATCTTGCCGCCATGCCGGCCGGCGTCGAGTTCGAGGGCTATGTGAAATCCTGGCGCGTGCCGGAGATCAAGCAGGCGGCGGAGTAGATTGGCACCGACATGAAACTCAGCTCCTTGAAGGAAGGCGGCCGCGACGGCACGCTGATCGTGGTCAACCGTGCGCTCAGCCGGGCGGTCAGGGCGACAAGCATCGCGCCGACCTTGCAGAAAGCGCTCGACGACTGGGTGATTGTGGCGCCCAAGCTTGCCGCCCTTTCGCAAGCGCTCGAGGATGGCAAAGCTCCGGGCGCGTTCGCGTTCGATACCCACGACCTGGCCGCGCCGTTGCCGCGTGCCTACCAATGGGCCGACGGCTCGGCCTACGTCGTCCACGTCGAGCTGGTGCGCAAGGCCCGTGGCGTGGAGATGCCGCCGTCCTTCTGGACTGATCCGCTGATGTATCAGGGCGGCTCCGATTCCCTCATTGGCGCCAACGATGACATCGAAGCCGCCGACGAGGCCTGGGGCATCGATTTCGAGGGTGAGATCGGAGTCATCGTCGACGATGTCCCGATGGGAGTTTCCCCGGAGGCGGCGCGTAAGCACATCAAGCTGGTGACGATCCTGAACGACGTGTCGCTGCGCAACCTGATCGTCGGCGAGCTCGCCAAGGGCTTCGGCTTCTTCCACGGCAAGCCCTCCACGGCCTTTGCTCCCGTCGTCGTCACCCCCGACGAGCTGGGCGATGCCTGGGACGGTGCCAAGCTCAGCCGGCCGCTGATCTCGACATTGAACGGCAAGGAGTTCGGCCATCCCAATGCGGCGACCGATCTGACCTTCGATTTCGGCCAGTTGATCGCCCATGCCGCCAAGACCCGCGATCTGGGGGCCGGCACCATCGTGGGCTCGGGTACGGTCGCCAATCGCGACGCCTCTGTCGGCTGCTCCTGCATTGCCGAGCGGCGCGTGCGCGAAACCATCGAAGGCGGCAAGCCCCTGACACCGTTCATGAAGTTCGGCGACCGCATCCGCATCGAGATGTTCGACGACGACGGCCGGTCGATCTTCGGCGCCATCGACCAGAAGGTCGTGCGCTACACGCCTGCTGACTGAGCCGTGCTAAGGTGGCCGCGGAGGCGGTCATGAAGCTTATCGGTTATTTTCGCTCGTCGGCGGCGTTTCGCGTGCGCATCGGGCTCAACCTCAAGGGCATCGCGGTCGAGCATGCCGCGAGGCATCTGCGCAAGGGCGAGCAGGCGGCACCCGACTATGTCGCGATCAATCCGCAGAAGCTCGTGCCCACGCTGGTCCTTGATTCAGGCGAGGTCCTGACCCAGTCGCTGGCCATCCTGGAATATCTCGAAGAGACACACCCCGAGCCACCGCTCCTGCCCAAGGACCCGGTCGATCGCGCCCGGGTGCGCGCCCTGGCGCTGATCACGACGGCCGACATCCATCCGATCCAGAATCTCAGGGTCATGGCCTATTTGCGCGACAAGTTCGACCAGACCGAGGAGAGCGCATTCGCCTGGTCGCGCCATTGGATCGAGACCGGTTTCGACGCCTATGAGGCGTCGGTCGCCAGCGATCGGCGAACCGGCAGCTTCAGCCACGGTGATCGGCCAACGCTCGCCGATCTCTGCCTCGTGCCGCAGGTCTTCAACGCCCGGCGTTTCAAGGTCGATATGGCGAGGTATCCGACGATCCAGCGCATCTACGCGACCTGCATGACGCATCCCGCCTTCGATGCCGCCCAGCCTGCCAAGCAGCCGGATGCCGAACCGTGAAGAAATGGCTTCTTGCCGTCGTAGCCTTAGTCGTGATCGTGGGCGCGGCGGTTGCCGCCGTGCCGATCCTCGAAGAGCGCGCGGCTACACAAGTGAAGGCCGAGATCGAGCGCGACGGCACGAAAGTGGGGCGGGTCGAGGTGAGCCTGCTCGACCGAAGCATTGCGCTGCTCGATCTGAAATCCGCGAGCGGTGGGGCCCAGACTGCCGTCAGCCGCTGGCACGCTTCGGGATTGGCCTGGCCGCTCGGTGAGTTGCTGCAGGGACGGACGCCGCTCGCCGGTCTGCGCTGGGGCGATCCGCTCCAGGCCGATCGAATCGAGCTGGCCGACCTCGACATCGCCGACAGCACGGACGGCAGCCGCTGGAGCGTGCAGTCGCTCACCATCGACGGTTTCGACCTGGCGCGCTTCGACGGTAGCTATAATGGTCGCTTTCCCTGGCAGGTCCGCATCGCCCGAGCACTCGGGGCGCTCGCGATGCGCCGCGTCGAGGTCAACAATCTGAGGGTGACCTTGCCCGGAATGGGCGAGACGTTTGGCGTGGCGACGACCGTCCTCGATCGCTACGACAGAGGTCGCCTCGCTGCGCTCGCGATGAAGAGCATCGAGGCCACCGTCAAAGGTGAACCGGCCGCGCTGTACACGATCGCCGAGACCAAGGCGAGCGGCATGGATTGGAGCCGCCTGGTCCGCGCCATGGCGTCGGCCGCCTGGTACCCTGGCGCGCCGTTCGGGCGGATCCATGTCGACAATGCCGCCCTGTCGGGCTTCGGTGGTGAGATGCTGTCGCGCTACGGCGTATCGCTCGGAAGCGTAAGCCTCGAGACCACGCATGAAAGCGACAAGGTCAGCCGTTCACGCACGCGCATCGAAGGCTTCGTGCTGGCGCCGCCGCTGCGCAGCTTGCAGGGCCTGAAGACACGTCTGGCGTTGCAAACGATGGGATTGAGGGAGGTCAAGCTCGACCTGGACTGTGCCGGCACCGAAGACCGCACCAAGGGAGAGCTCATCGTTGGCCCCTGTGCGCTCGTCGGCCCGGGTTTGGGCGAGATCGATTTCACCGTTCGCATTGTCGATGCCGACGATGCCTTCTGGCGCGCCATCGACGACGGCGGCCTGCTGACGCTCAGCCAATCCAAGGCTGGTCTCGGCTCGGCGCGGCTGGTTCTCGTCGACAAGAGCCTGCTCGAGCGCGGGTTGAAGGCTCTGTCGGCGACGACGGGTCGCTCTTTGGCTGAAACACGGTCCAACCTTGCGCGCGAGATACGCGTCTACCAGCCGGCCGATATCCTGATCTCGCAGGACATGACGAACCTGCTGGACACTGTGGCGCAGTTCGTCGAGCAGGGCGGCACGCTCACCATCGAGGCCAAGCCCGAGCCACCGGTCGATCTCGAAGGACTGAAACCGCTGCTGCGGCCCGGCGCCGACCTGGTCCGCCTGCTCGGTCTTTCAGCAAGCCTGTCGCGCTCGCGCTAGGCAAGCAGCAGGCTGCACCGGCGCGGCGTCGGTGCGTGCGGCGGCGCCTCCCCACTATAGACATAAGTGATGTAACCCCTGCCTGGTAAGAACTTATATAAGGGGTACACCTTCGTGCACCATCGATTTCGCCCTTTGCCGTACACCTTCGTGCACAGCTACGGCCTTGCCGCTCACCTTCGTGCCCCCTTGGCCGTTCACCTTCGTGCCCAGCTACGGGCAGCCAGGTCAGGGTGAAGGTGCTCTATTAACCCTGGCTCTTGCGTGCATCGGCGATGAGCTGCTTCAGCGCGGCCGCGTCGATCGCGCCCGGCACGAACGTCTTGCCGATCACGAACGCAGGGGTGCCGCGCACGCCGAGTGCCGTCGCCAGCGCAAGGTTGCGCTCGATGATCTGCTTCAGCTTGGGATCCTCCATGTCCTTCTCGAGCTGGGCGCGGTCGATGCCGACCGACGCGGCAATCTCGAAGATCTTGTCGCGATCCAGCCGGCCGCTGTATTCCATCAGCGCGTTGTGCAGCGGCAGATGCTTGTCCTGCTTGGTGGCCGCCAGCGCGGCGAGGGCGGCGATCTTGGAGGCCTCACCGAGGATCGGCAGGTCCTTGTAGATCACCTTGACCTTGCCGTCGGCGCCGACCACCGACTTCATGACCTGATGCGTGCGCTTGCAGTACGGGCACTGATAGTCGTTGAACTCGACGATCACCACGTCGCCGTTGAGATTGCCGGCGACCGGGCTGTCGGCGTCGCGGAACAGGTCGTCCTGCTTCTCCTGGATGACCTTTTGCGCCGTGGCATCGCGCTGGTTGTCCTGGCGGCGCTCCAGCTCCTGCATGGCTTCGACCAGCACTTCCGGGTTGGCGAGCAGATAGGTACGGATCGTCTTGCCCAGAGCCGCCTGGTCCGCCGGCTCGCTCACCGCAGCCGGAGCAAGCCGGCTCGGGGTCGTGACGCGGCCCGCGACGAAGGCACCGGCGGCCACCAGGACGGCGCAGATGATCAAGAGGGTTGAGCGCATTTGCCGATCTCCTAACTGCGGGTCGAAACACCGCGACTGTACTACCGCCGATCCCCGGACTTGGTTGCAATATAGGCCTTGATGTCCTGGGCGCGCTGCCAAGCGGGCGTGCCAGCCTGAAGCTGGCGAGAGGCCGCTTCGGCATGGGCCCGCGCCTCGGCGCGCTGGCCGTTCAGCGCCGCCATCTCGGCGCGTGCGAGCGACGTCATGCCTGGATTGTTCAACTTAGAATAGCCCTCCGCCATCAGCCGCCACAACTCCCAGGTGCCGGCCTCCTGCTGCGTCGCCAGCTCGAGATTGCGGACGGCTTCGCGCGTATTGTCAACCGAGTCGGTGCTGAGCAGGGTGCGCGCAAAGTCGATCTTGATCACGGCGGAGCTGGGCAGCAGCTGCACGGCCCGGCGGTAGGACACGATGGCGTCGGTGGCCTTGCCGTTCTCGTACAGCATCTGGCCGCGCACCTCGTGGAAGTAGGGGTCGTTGGGATATTCCTTGATGAGCCCGTCGATGCCGAGCAGGGCAGAGCCCAGCGCGCCCTTGCGATACCAGGCAATCGCCCGCGCGTAGCGCGCCGGCACCGACCGGTCGGCTTCGGCGAAGCGCTGCAGCGCCACGTCGGGCGTGATGAACCCCATCAGCTTGGCGACGATGCGGTGATGCATCGCCAGGAATTGCGCTGTGTCCGGCGTATTGGCGTAGGGCGAATGCGCTACCGCCTCGTCGAACGTGGCGATGCGGTCGGGCGTCAGCGGATGTGTCGTGAGATAGGGGTCACGCCGGTTGATCTGCATCCGCTCTTCCTTCTGCAGGACGCGCAGGAATTCCGCGGCTCCTTTGGGCGATTGCCCGGTGCGTTGCAGATAGGTGATTGCCGCCTGGTCGGCCGAATTCTCCTGGGTCTGGGTATAGCGCAGGAACGACAGCAGCGAGCCTGGCGCGCCCGTGGTCGTGGTCGGGCCGGCGCGGCCGGTGCCAGCACCGCCGGCCGCCGCGCCTGCCATCGCGCCACCGGCCAGTATCATCTCGAGGATCTGCAGTGTCGTGAGGCTGCGTAGCTCCTCCTGCATGCGCGCCAGATGGCCGCCGGCGATGTGGCCGCTTTCATGCGCCAGCACGCCGATCAGCTGATTGGGCGTCTCGGTGCGCATGATCAAGCCGGTGTTGATGAAGATGCGCTGGCCGCCCGCCACGAAAGCGTTGAGCGAGCCGTCCTGGACGATCATGATCTCGACGCCGTTGGGATCGAGACCGGCCACCTTCCAGATCGGCACGACCATCGTGCGGATGTCGTTCTCGATCTCGGCGTCGCGAATCAGATTGAGTCGTTGACCTTGCTGCGCGCTCGCGGCACGAAGCGGCGCCAGCGCGAAGAGTGAGAGGCAGATGAGGGTGGTGATGCGTCTGAACACGGGCGGCACGAGGTCAAGGCAAGCTAGAAACGTGCGGCGGCTGCGTCAATTGTGCAACCTGGCGCTGGCCGGTGTGCTTTTGCTGGCCGCTTGTGGCAGAAGTGAGACGGACCGCGAGACGGAGGCTGCAGCCCAGGCTGCCAATCCTGGGGGTCTTTCGCCCGGCCGAGGCGGCATTTCGAGAGTCGTCGCAACAAGCTCGTTTGCTGCGGTCGCAGCAGACGAAAGCCGCGCCGCCGAGATCGGACGCGACATCCTGCTGAACGGCGGCAACGCCATCGACGCTGCAACGGCGATGTATTTTGCGATGGCAGTGACTCTGCCGTCGGCTGCAGGCCTCGGCGCGTCTGGGGCATGCATTGCCCACGATCAGAAGAACAAATCCGTTGAAGCCATCGTCTTCCCACCTGTCGCCGCTTCCGGCACCATCGCCGGTCAATCCTTCGCTGTGCCGGCGGGGGTGCGCGCCATCACCCTGATGCACGTTCGCCATGGGCAGATGCGGTGGGAACAGACAGTCGCGCCGGCCGAGCGCCTGGCGCGATCCGGCGTGCCCGTCTCGCGAGCGCTGACGCGCGATCTGCAGGCGAGCGCTGGATCGCTGGGCGGCGATCGGGAATTGAGCCGCATCCTCAGCAAAGGCGGTGCAATGCTGACCGAAGGCGACTTGTGGATTCAAGCGGATCTTGCTGCCACGCTTGCTTCGATTCGCCAGCACGGCGGCAGCGACTTCTTCTCGGGCCCGCTGGGACGCAAGCTGTCCGAGCAGATCTCCCAGATGGGCGGCAATCTGCCGCTCGACGCGCTGCGCAACGCGGTGCCTCAGGCCGGACCTCCGACGTCGGAAAGCTACGGCGCCTTCTCCGGCCGGAAGGTGTATGTGGCGCCGTCGCCGGCGGCCGGCGCCCTGGCGCTCGCAGGTTGGAAAGGTCAGGCACCGGCTGGTCCCGCGCCGACCAATTCCGGCGGCTTCTCGGGCTTGGTCGCCGTCGACAGCAAGGGCGGCGCGGCTGCGTGCAGCCTGTCGATGGGCCAGCTCTTCGGCGCGCGCATGGTCGTGCCAGGCATGGGCGTATTGCTGGGAGCGGCGACCCCTGACGCAGGCTCGGTGAGTCCGCTTATCATCGCCAGCCCGAACAACGGCGAGTTCACCTTCGCTGGTGCCGGAGGCGGTGCGCCGACCGCGCCCCAGGCAGTCGGCGCCGTGGCCCGAGCGACCGTGGAAGGCGGACAGAGTATCGGGACCGTTCTCAAATCTCGGGGCGGACAGGGCGGATTTGTCAACGCCATCGTCTGCTCGGGGGGCCTGCGCAGCGACCCCAGCCTGTGCCGATACGGTATCGACCCGGCGAGCGCCGGTCTGGCCCTGCTGGCCGGCGGCTAGCCCGCCATGTCGGGCAAGCTCTCGCGCCGCGGCAGCGCGGTCGATCCGTTCATTGTCATGGACGTCATGGCGGCTGCGGCGGAGAAGGAGGCGACGGGCGAGACGGTCATCCATCTGGAAGTCGGCCAACCCAGCACGCCGGCTCCCAAGGGCGCGCTTGCCGCCGCTCACGCAGCGCTCGATGTTGACCGCATCGGCTACGTGGCGGCGCTTGGCCTTCCGGTGCTGCGCGAGCGCATCGCGCGCCACTACCGCGAAGCCTACGGTGTCGACATTTCTCCCGAGCGCGTGATCGTGACGACCGGTTCGTCGGGCGGCTTTCCCCTGGCGTTTCTCGCAAGCTTCGATGCTGGCGACCGCGTGGCCCTCGCGGCGCCCGGCTATCCGGCCTATCGCAACATCCTGACGGCCCTCAACCTCGAGGCTGTCGACCTGCCGACCTCGGCAGCCGATCGCTTTCAGCCGACCGTCGAGGCGCTCGACAAGGCGGGCCGCATCGATGGCCTGATCGTGGCCAGCCCGTCCAATCCGACGGGCACGATGGTCGGGCACGCGGAGATGAAGGCGCTGGCCGCCTGGTGCACCCATCACGGCGTGCGGCTGATCTCCGACGAGATCTATCACGGCATCGTCTATGAAGGCGACACGGTGTCGGCCGTCGAGGTCAGCGACCAGGCGATCGTCGTCAACAGCTTCTCCAAATACTTCTCGATGACGGGCTGGCGCGTCGGCTGGCTGGTCGTTCCGTCGGACCTCGTGCGGCCCATCGAGCGGCTCAGCCAGAACTTCTTCATCTCCGTACCGACGCTCAGCCAGCATGCGGCGCTGGCGGCTTTCGACTGCAAGGAGGAGCTCGACGGCCATGTCCGCCGCTACCGCGCCAATCGCGACCTGTTGCTGGCCGGCTTGCCGGCGGCCGGTCTCGATCGCTTCGCGCCCGCCGAGGGCGCCTTCTATCTTTATTGCGATGTGGCACATCTCACCAACGACAGCCGCGATTTCTGCCAGCGTATGCTGAGCGAGGCGGGCGTGGCGACGACGCCCGGCGTCGATTTCGATCGTGCGCGCGGTGCCGGCACCTTGCGCATCTCCTTCGCCGGCTCGACCGCCGAGATGGAGGAGGCGGTCCGTCGGCTGAGAGCCTGGAGGCGGTGATGAGACTGGTCGCGGCAGCATCAGCATTCGTGCTTTTCTCGTCTCCTGTCGCCTTCGCGCAGGAGAAACCGAGCTTCGATTGCAGCAAGGCGTCGAGCGCGGTCGAGAAGGCTGTCTGCAAGAATGCCGAGCTGGCCAAGGCCGATCGCGAGGTGGCGAAGGGCTATGCCGATCTGATCGCAAAGCTCGCCGGACCGGCGAAGGATCATCTGGCGAGCGACCAGTCGCGTTGGATTGCCAATCGAAACCGCGGCTGCGGCGCCGACATCGACGAGATCGAGGATTGTCTGAAGATCCGTTACGGCATCCGCGGTGCCCAGCTGGAGTTCCTTGCCAAGGACGACTACCTGTTCATCAGCGAGCAGGCGATCGTCAAGACCGGGAAGGTGAAGCGCGTCGACTTTCGTATCGATGCCGCGTACCCGCAGTTCGACGGCAAGTCCGCCGATTTTGCCAATGTCAATCGCAGCTTCGCCGAGGCCGCCCAGAAGGCCGGCAATCAAGCAATTCCAGTCGCCAGCAAGATCGATGACGAGCTCGAGCAGGAGTGGTCGTACGAGCAGAATTTCGTCCTCTACCGGCCGGCCCGTCAGGCCGTTGCCGTCGCCATCAACTACCGGAGCTACACCGGCGGTGCGCACGGTTATAGCGCCACCAAGTGCAGCCTGGTCGATCTGCGCAGCGGCAAGCTGGTCGGGCTCGACGAGGTGTTCGCGCCCGGTGACGAGTGGCTGAAGCGGCTGATCCTTCTCGTGCGCGACGACCTCAAGGACCAGTTCGTCGATCGGCCGGGTAACGACTTTGCGCTGGAGCCCGATAACCTGGCAAAGCTCCTGAGACAGGGGCAGCGCTACCTGTTCCGCGACGACAATGTGCTGGAAGTGATCTTCAATCCCTACGAGGTCGGTCCTTATGCCGCCGGCCCGTACAGCGTCGAGATTTCCTTTGACGACCTGCGGCCGGTGTTTCGCGCCGACGGTCCGCTTGGCAACTGAAGGGGGCGGGCAGTGAAGCTGATTGTGGCGGCATTCGTTCTGTTCGCTTCTTTCCCTGCTTTTGCCCAGGGAGGTCCGAGCTTCGATTGCGCCAAGGCATCCAGCGCGGTGGAGCGGGCGATCTGCAAGGACCCCGAGCTGGCCAAGGCCGATCGCGATATGGCGGCGGCCTATGCGGCACTCGCTGGCAAGCTCAGCGGCGCGGCCAAGGACGATCTCGCGAAAGAGCAGGTCCGTTGGATCGCCGATCGCAACCGCGCTTGCACGGCAGATACCGACGGCATCGCCGTCTGTCTCAAGCGGCGTTATCAGGCGCGCACGGCGAACCTGCGCGCTTTCGCCGACGGCAGCTATCCTTTCATCAGCCAGCAGGCCCTGGTCAAGAGCGGCAAGCTCGGCAAGATCAGCTGGTCGTACGACATCAGCTATCCGCAGTTCGACGGCACGACCGCCGACTTCTCGGCCGTCAACGCCCGCTTCGCGACCACGGCCAAGAAGGCGGCTGAGGACGCGACACCGAAAGCGGATTCCGGCGTCGACCGCGAGCAGGGCTGGACCTATGAGCAGGGCTTCGAGATCTATCGGCCGAGCCCTGACGGCGTGACCATCGCCGTGGATTTTTACGGCTTCAGTGGCGGCGCGCATGGCTATGGCGCTACGCTCTGCACGCTGGTCGACCTGCGCAGCGGCAAGGCCGTCGGTCCTGAGGGCGTGTTCGTCGCGGCAGACGATTGGCTCAAGACCATGGTCCAGATGGTGGGCGCCGATCTCAAGAAGCAGTTCGTCGACAAGCCCGGCTTCGATGATGCGCTGGAGCCTGCCAACCTCGGCAAGACGTTGCGTGAGGCCGACCACTATTGCTGGCGCGGCGATCGGCTGGAGCTGATCTTCAATGCCTACGAGGTCGGGCCCTATGCCGCCGGTCCCTACGAGGTGTCGATCCCTTATGGGCAATTGAAGCCGATGCTGCGCGCCGGCGGACCGATCGCGCGGTAAGGAGCCGAGGTGAGCCGATCGGTCCATGTGCCTGCTGGGCTCTTCGATAGCCTACAGTACGGCTTTGCCCAGGTGGTGGTTATGCCCACGCCTTTCGGCAAAGCTGTCCATGTGTCCGGTCAGGTCGCGTGGGATGCAGATCGGAACATCGTTGGCGCGGGAGACATTGGTCGGCAACTCGAGAAGAGCCTCGAAAATCTCGCGACCGCGCTCGAGTCGGTGGGCGCGACGCTCGGTCAGGTCGGGTCGCTTCGGCTCTACATCAAGCAAAGCCATATGCACGAAGGCAGGGCCATCAGCGACGCTTTGCGGGCGGTGTTCGGCGACAAGCCGCCCTGTGCGACCTGGATTGGGGTGACCGGCCTCGCAGACGATCGATTTCTTGTCGAGGTCGAGCCTTCCGTGGTTCTGCTTCCGAACGCTGCAGCTTAGTGGAGCTTGCGCCGGTCGCGGATCGACGGTGCTGGAGCAGCCGTGGCTGTAGCCTGTCCGGCTTCGATCGGTGGCACCGGCCCCGAATGGTGGCCGATCATGCGCCAGCCTTCGTTCAATCGCACGAAGCTGTTGGTCGCCATGAGCTGGCCCTCGGCCAGGATCTCGCGGCATACCACGATGGCGAGCCCGGCCCGGCCGACGATCCATTCGCCCACGCAGCGCACCTTGGGCGCCTGCGGATGGCGCATGATCGCCCGCCAGCTCGCCATGATCTCGGCGCGCTCGTGCAAGGGCGATTGGCCCGGATGCAGGCACACCATCGCGCCGGTCGGCGCCCAGAGCTGGTCCATCGCCTCGGCATCGCGCTCGCTGAAGGCGCGATAGAAGGCGCGGTTCGCCGCCAGCACGGCCTCCCGCTCCTCGTCGTCGAATTCCGCCAGGAGCGGCGGCAGGCGTGGCGGACGGCGCGGCATTCGATCCTCGAAACTCCCCGGTTGCGCGGCATAGGATTAGCCGACAGAGAAGAAGCATCCAACCGCCGAGACGACGATGTCCATTCCCAAGCTCGAATTCCCGCCATTCCACCTGCCTGCCGAGGCGGAGGCACTGCGCGAAGAGGTGCGCGCCTTCCTCAAGGAGACGCTGCCGGCGGTCAAGTCCGAGGATCGCTTCCCGAGCTGGAACACGCGCTCGCCCGAGTTCAGCAGGGCGATGGGCAAGAAGGGCTGGATCGGCATCACCTGGCCCAAGAAGTACGGCGGCAGCGAGAGAAGCTTCCTCGAGCGCTACGTCATCACGGAGGAGCTCCTGGGCAACGGAGCGCCCGCCGGCGCGCATTGGGTGGCGGATCGTCAGTCGGGGCCGCTTCTGCTGCGCTTCGGCAACGAGGAGCAGCGCCAGGCCATCCTGCCGCGCATCACTGCCGGCGAATGCTATTTCTCGATCGGCATGAGCGAGCCCGACTCGGGTTCCGACCTCGCCTCCGTGCGCACGCGCGCCGAGCCCGTGCCCGGCGGCTTTCGCGTCAACGGCACCAAGGTCTGGACGTCGGGCGCGCACAAGAACCACTACTGCATTGCCCTGGTCCGCACGTCCGGCCAGCATGGCGATCGCCACAAGGGGCTCAGCCAGCTGCTGGTCGACCTCAAGACGCCCGGCGTCACCATTCGGCCGATCATCAATCTTGCGGGACGCCATGACTGGAACGAGGTGACGTTCAGCGATGCCTTCATCCCCGAGAGCTGCCTGATCGGCGACGAAGGCGACGGCTGGCTGCAGGTCACCAGCGAGCTTGCCTTCGAACGCTCGGGGCCCGAGCGCTTCATGCAGAATTTCTACATCCTGCGCGAGCTGGTGCGCGTGCTGGGCCGTCAGCCGGCCACGCGGGCCGCTGCGATCCTGGGTCGCCTGGTTGCGCGCCTGTGGACGCTGCGCCAGATGTCGGTCGCCGTTGCGGGCATGATGCAGGGCGGCAAGTCGCCCGCCATCGAGGCCGCCCTGGTCAAGGATCTCGGCACGATCTACCAGCAGGACCTGCCCGAGATCGCCCGCACCATCGCCGAATCCGACGCCACCACCGAGGAGGACATGGCCGACTTTCTGGATGTCGCCCAGTACGCCACCATGATGGCGCCGTCCTACACCATCCAGGGCGGCACGACGCAGGTGCTGCGCGGCATCGTCGCGCGCGGCCTCGGCCTGCGCTGACTCAACACCTCCCCTTCGCGGGCTCCGCGAAGGGGGGGGGCTAAGGAAGGAGACTCTCCATGGACCGTGAAACACGCGACATGCTGTTGGAAACCGCCGATCGTTTCTTCACCGAGCGTTGCGGCCGCGATGTCGTGAACGGCGTGGAGAAGGGCATCTGGCCAGCCGATCTCTGGAAGGAGATCGAGGAGATGGGGCTGCCGCTGATCGCCGTGCCGGAGGACAAGGGTGGAGTTGACGGTACGTTCGCCGACATGCTGGCGCTGCTGCGCCTCGCCGGATCGCATGCCGTGCCAGTGCCTCTCGCCGAAACGGCGCTGGCGAATCTTCTTATCGCAGCTGCCGGCGGCGAACCGAAGCCAGGGCCGGCCACGCTCGCCCTCGGCACGCTTTCGCTGAGCGGCGGTCGTGTGAGCGGCAAGGTCGAGCGCGTGCCCTTCGCTTCCGTCGCCGACCGATTCGTTGTTGTTGCCGGCAATACCTTGGCCGTCGTCGCGCGCGACAATGTCGAGATCGACGACACGCCCACGCATGCCGGCGAGCCTTACGGCACGGTCAGCTTCGACAACGCCGCGAGTGAGCTCAGCGGCGCAAGTGCGGTCAGCGCCGAGCGCGCGGTCGAGCTTGCCGCCGTGATGCGCGCCATGCAGATGGCGGGCGCCGCCGACAAGGTGCTGGCGACGGCTGTCGAATACTGCAAGCAGCGTGTGCAGTTCGGCCGGCCGATCTCGACCTTCCAGGCCATCCAGCAGATGCTGGCCGAGCTCGCGAGCTATGTTGCCGCCACCATCGCCTCGGCCGAAGCGGCGGCGCGCGACGCCGACGAAGGCGGCCTTGGCGACGGCGGCAGTTTCTCGATCGCCGCGGCCAAGAGCCAGGCCTCGGAATTTGCTCAACGCATCGCCGCGATCGCGCACCAGTCGATGGGCGCCATGGGCTTCACCCACGAGCACATCCTGCATCACTACACGCGAAGGCTCTGGGTGTGGCGGCGCGATTTCGGCAGCGAGACCTTCTGGGGCGCCAAGATCGGCGCGGCCTATGCCAAGGCCGGTCCCGATGCACTGTGGGTGTCGTTGAGCGGCAGCAAATACGCCGCCTGATCGGCGAACCAGCCACGCCTTGGTCACAGCCAGGCGGGGCACGGTCACAGAGCAAGCGAGCCCGTGTTCGCTACCCTCGATCGCATGATCGCACGATTGAAGGATACCCTGCGGCCGTTCTTCCTGAGCGCGAAGCTCTTGCTGCCGGGACGTGTCGAGGTGCCGTCCTGGGAGCGTTCGTTCGCCGCCTTGCGCCGGCATGGCTTCGAGCCGGCGACGGTGTTCGATATCGGTGTCGCCTATGGCACCTACGAGCTCTATCGCGCCTTTCCCGAAGCGCACTATCACCTGATCGATCCGACGCCCGAATCGCTGCACCACATGCGCCAGCTGGCGCGGCGGCTCAGGTGCGACATCCATCCGCTGGCCCTTGGTGATCGCGAAGGCGAAGCGAAAATCGAGATCCGGCCGGACATCCAGGCGGCCACCCTGCTCGAGGATGTCACGCCGCGTGAGATCTTGCGCCACGACCGCGTGCCGCTCCGCCGTTTCGACGCCCTGTTTGCCGACATTGCCCGGCCGGCCCTGGCCAAGATCGACGTGCAGGGTGCGGAGCTGATGGTGCTCGAGGGCATGAGCGGACGCCTGGACAGCATCGACGCCGTCATCGTCGAGACCAGCACGCTGGCGAGCGTCAAAGGCGGCGCAGAGGTGCACGACGTCGTGCGCTTCATGCATGATCATCGCTTCGCTCTGGCCGATGTCGTCGGCATGACGCGTCGTCCGCTCGACGGCGCCACCGCCCAGCTCGACCTCCTGTTCCTGCGCGAGGATTCGGCGCTGCGTCAGGACAGGCGCTGGGCCGCCGCCTGAGCGCGCCGTGCAGGAGCGAGGATCTTGCCTTCTCCGACCAGCGCGCGGCATACCTCCTTCAGGGCCGCCACTGTCTCCCGGGTCGCGCGGCTGACCGGGCGGCCGCGCGGCAGAGCAAGGACCCGCTCGGCGCGCATCCACGGCACCAAGGCTGCGGCGAGCGTGCCCGCCGCGACTTCCTGGTGGATACCCGAGAAGGGTAGCAGCCCGTAGCCCAGACCGGCCGCCACCATCTGCTTGAGCGGCGTCTGGCTTTCGACCCGGAGCGAGGAGGGCAGGCTCGAGGGGAACGGGCTGCGGCTGAGCGGGCGCACGACGGCCGTCAGCCGATTGAATTGCGGGCGCGAGATCGGGCCGTGCCCCAGCAACCGGTCGCCCGGCGGCCCGATCAGGAAGACCTGCTCGACGACCAGCGTCTCGTAGTCGAGATGATCGTTGGGCTGGGGTGCGGTGACGATGGCAATATCGAGCTCGCCGCGCAGCAGGCGGTCGCTCATCTCCTCGGTGAGCCCATCGCTCAGCTCGAGGTTCACGCGCGGGAAGCGCTGCGCGAACAGCCGGGCGAGCGGAGCATAGAAATTGTCGGCAAGCGTCGAAGGCGCGCCCAGCCGTACCGTGCCGCCGGGTTCGCGATTCTCGGTCAGCACCTCGGCTTTGATGTCGTCGAGCGCGCCCAGCAGCCAGCGCCCGCGTGCCAGCAATACTTTGCCCGATTCGGTGGCTGCCACACCGCGCGCCCCGCGCTCGAGCAGCGGGCCGCCCAGCTCGTGCTCCAGGAGCTTGATGTGACGGCTGAGCGCCGACTGCGCCACGTTGAGCGCGCTCGCCGCCGCGCCGAAGCCGCCGCGCTCGGCGACCGCCACGAAGTACCGGAGCTGGCGCAGATCCATGATGGTCCTCGGCAATCTCGAAACGAGATCGGAAGCATATCAAACATATTCTTGTGAGATAGGGCAACTGCAGCGAGTCTCCGATCAAGGGACGAAGAAGGAGGAAACATGGGCGATGCCGCCGAGGGACCGCGCCGGACATCTGTGCTCATCGTGGGCGGCGGGCCGGTCGGCCTGGCGATGGGCCTGCTGCTCGACCGTTTCGGCATCGACGCAGTGATCGTCGAGAAGAGCCCGACCACGACCGACCATCCCAAGTCGCGTGGCTGCTGGGTGCGTACCATGGAGATCTTCCGCCAGTGGGGCATCGAGCAGGCGATCCGCGACCGTGGCCTGCAGGACAATTCCGACATGTTCGTGCAGGTCGAGAGCATCGCCGGACGCGAGATCGGCCGCTCGCGCCCTGAGCCCAATCTCGGCCAGACGCCGGCCTGGAAGTGCCTGGTGGCGCAGGACGCGGTCGAGGAGGAGATCTACCACGTCATCGAGCATTCGAACCTGGTGCAGGTCCGCTTCTCCACCGAGTTCGTGAGCTTCGAGGAAACCGACGACGGCGTGATCTGCGAGATCCGCTCGGTCGACAGCGGGCAGAGCGAGCGCTGGCATGCCAAATACCTCTTGGCTTGCGATGGCGCCGGCAGCCAGACGCGCCGCGCGGCTGGCATCGACATGGTGGGGCCGGCGACGCTCGGCGTGCTGCTGAACGAATACTGGCGAGGCGATCTCTCGCGTTTTCCGCTCGCCCGCGAAGCGGCGGGCTATCAGGTCTACTCCAAGACGCCGGACATCCCGCGTGCCGGCATCCTCAACACCAACGGCCGCGACCGCTGGCTCAGCATCATCCAGATCGGCGAGATCCAGGACGAACGGCCGCGGCCGTGGACCGACGCCGAGATGATCGAGATCATCCGCGCCCATGTCGGCGTGCCGGATCTCGAGGTGACACTGCTCAACCGCTCGATCTGGCGCATGAGCAAGCAGGTCGCGGCGAGCTTCCGGCGCCGTCGCGTGTTCCTGGTCGGCGATGCTGCGCATCGCTTTCCGCCGACTGGCGGCTTCGGCTTGAACTCCGGCGTTCAGGACGCGCACAACCTTGCCTGGAAGCTGGTCTACGTGCTGCGCGGCTGGGCGTCGGACACGCTGCTCGACAGCTACGACGTCGAGCGGCGGCCGGTGGCGCAGTCCAATGCCGACTTCAGCTTCGGCAATCGCATCCGCTTCCTGCGCATGGACCAGGCGATCCGCTCGGGCAACGAGGATCACATCCGCTTCTGGATCAACGATCTCGACAACCATCTGCACAGCATCGGCCAGGCGCTGGGCTTCACCTACGAAGAGGGCGCCGTCATTCCCGACGGCACACCCAAGGGCGGTCACTTGACGCGCTACTACACACCGAGCGACCGACCCGGCGGGCGCTTCCCGCATCTCTGGCTCGACATGGCGCGCAAGCAGTCGACACTCGACTGGTTCGACCAGGACTTTACCGTTGTCGCGGGTCCTCTCGGTGATGTCTGGCTGGAAGCGGGCCGCGACGTCTCCGCCAAGCTCGGCCTGCGGCTCAATCTCGAGAAGCTCGCCAACGCGCATCCCGCGGACGGCATCCAGATGGGCCCGCGCGGCGCCGTCCTGGTGCGACCCGACGGCCACGTCGCCTGGCGCCTGCCCTATATCCCACCTGATCCGGCGCGCGAGCTGGCCGGTGCGGTGCAGACGCTGTTGCACTGAATGCCGACAATCGACGCCAACGGCACGACGATCGCCTTCGCCCGAAGCGGGCAGGGCGCGCCGCTCCTGCTGCTGCACGGTGCCGAAGCCGACCATTCGATGTTCGATGCTTTCGGCCGCCTGTTGGCCGAGCATTTCACGGTGATCGCCTATGACCAGCGCGATTCGGGCGGGACCGGCAATCCGTCGACGCCGTACGGGCTCGGCGAGCTGGCGGATGATGCGGCCGCGCTGATCGTGGCGCTGGGCCATCCGCGGGCCCATGTTTTCGGCACATCGCTCGGCGGTGCGATCGCGCAGGTGCTGGCGGCACGACATCCCGAGTGCGTCGATCGCCTGGTGCTCGCCAGCACGTTCCGCGCCGGCACGCCACCGCTCGCGATCAATCCGGAGGTCTTTCCCAAGCTCGCTGCCTTGCGCGCCGGGCTGCCCGGTACAGCGGCCGAGATCGCCCGCTATTTCTTTCCGGACGATTACATCGCGCGTCATCCGGATGTCGTCGAGATCTTCACTGGCAACCGCCGCGACGACGCGCAGAAGCAGCGCCGTGCCGGCATCCTGGCGCACCCGCTCGACGTCGACCTCGGCGCCATCATCGCGCCGACGCTGGTGCTGGCGGCGGCCGAGGATCGCCTCATCCCGCCGGCGCATACGCTCTCCCTGGCGCACGAGATCCCGAAGGCTCGGACCGTGACCGTTCCAGGCATCGGCCATGTCGGCACCATCCAGGATCACGCGGCGATCGCCGAAGCGGTGCTGGCGTTCCTGCATGACGACCCGACCGAAACAACAACGACAATGACCGGAGGAAACGATCATGACAGCGCCGGAGGACGATCTCGTCGCCATCTACGATAAGGCGCCGCTCACCCCGCGCTATTGGATCAGCATGACGCTGGCCGTGCTGACCAGCGTCTTCGACTTTTTCGATTTCTACATCGTCGGTTTTCTGGTCGCGGTGCTGGGTCCGCAATGGCATCTCACGTTCGGGCAGACCTCGATCATCCTGCTGAGCGCAGGGGTCGGCGCGATCGTGGGTGCGTTGGCTTGGGGCGCGCTGTCCGATCGCTGGGGACGCAAGACGCTGCTGGTCTCCGCCGTGGTGCTGTGCGGCCTCGGGGCCGGATCGGTCTCGCTGATCCCTGACGGCGCCTGGGGCCTGTTCGCCGCCTTGCGGTTCGTGGTCGGCTTCGGGGTGGGGGCGGGAGCAGCCGTCGGCGTGCCGCTGATCGTCGAGTACACGCCGACCCGCCATCGCACCGTCCTTGCCAGCGCCACCGTCATCCCGGTGTCGCTCGGCGTGCTCGCCGCCTCGCTGACAGCGGCCACGCTGGTCAACGAGATCGGCTGGCGCGGCCTGGCGATGCTCGGTTTCGCGCCGCTGGTGCCGGCGATCCTGATCGCGTTCATCATGCCCGAATCGGTGCGCTGGCTGGTGACGTGCGGTCGCCAGGCCGAAGCTCGCGCCATTGTCGCGCGCACGGTGGGCGTGCCCGAGAAGGTGCTGCCGCAGTCGGCCGCGTCCGGCTTGGCCGGACAGGCAACACCTGCGGTCAGCTTTGCCGACCTGCTGGCCGAGCCGCGGCTGTTCTGGCTCACCGTCGTCGTCTGGTTCGCCGCCAGCACGGCCAATTACGGCGTGCTGCTGTGGGGGCCGACCATCGTGGCGCTGCTCTATGGCGTGTCGATCAAGGAGGCGGCGCATCTCTTCGTGTTCGTGAGCCTGGTCGGCATGCTGGGGCGGGCCTTCTTCTCGCTGCTGCCGCAGTGGCTGGGACGGCGGCGCTGCGGCGAGATCATGGGCTACGGCATCGCCATCAGCCTGGGTGCAGCTGGACTGTTCTTCGACCGCACGATCCTGGGTTACCCGGCCTTTGTCGTGCTGCTGATCCCGGCGGCGCTGTTCTTCGACGGCGGCTTCTCCAACATCGCGCCGTACTCCGCGGAGATCTTCCCAGTGCGTCTTAGCGCGCGCGGCGTCGGCCTCGCGCAAGCGGCCAACGGCGTCGGCAAGATTGCCGGTCCGCTTTGCCTCGCCTTGATCGCCGGCACCTCCAACCTGATCTCGCCCAAGGCGACCATCGATGCGGTGATGCCGGCCTTCCTGTTCCTGGCCGTCTGCGGTCTGGCGATCGGGCTCGCCTTCAGCCTGCTGGGTGTGGAGACCCACGGCAAGCCGCTGGCACTGGCGAGAAGCGCTGATCATTCGGCGTAGCGGGCGGCGGTCCGATCCTCGGATCGGCTGCGTGATGTCGAAGATCGATTTCACAGGATCGCTCGGCGCCGTGGCGCCCGAAGAACCGTCAGGTTCTTCGGAACTCTGACTCTGTACTCTGTTCTCTGAGTCCGTTCCCGTGACGGCGGCGGTGACGTCACGGTGACGTTCCCGGGAACGTTCCCGGGAACGTTCCAGGCGAGCGGCGACGAGCGCGTCGATCAGCTTCGCCGTGGCGCGCGCAGGCCATCGCAACAGGAAGGCGACGATGCCGAGCGACGGCAGCACGCCGTCGTCCTTGGCTGCCACGCACAACACGCTGTCCCAGGCGCGATAGTGCGCGTCGGAGCGGAACCGGCGTGCCATTGTGACCTCCCGATTTTTCATGTTCCTGATATGTTCCTCGTCGACGTAGGTCGCTACACGCCACAAGGTCAATGAAGATTTGTTATTTATTAGGGGAATGGCTGTGAGACGCGCCGCGTGCAGCTTTTCCGATCAATCGTCCCGCCGAATAATCAAGCACCGTGGCCGGGCTACATGTTTCGGATGCGCGCGGTCGCCGGAAGCCGGCGCGGCATTGAGCGCTTGGTACGAACGCCGATCAACTGAGAGTTATCGGAGTTGGGGGAATTGTTCTGCTTGTCGCTGCCAGACCAGCGACTTCGGAGCACCCGGTCAGCGGTCGGCGTCGACGGCTCGCCAGGCCTGGGTGATCTCGTCGAGCCTGGTCTTCAGATCGTCCGGTAGGGGGCCTTGCTCGGCGGCAGCGAGGGTGTCGACCAACTGCTCGGGACGGCTGGCACCGATGATCGGCGCCGTGATGGCGGGATTGGACAAGACCCAGCGCATCGCCAGCGTGGCCATGCCGAGGCCAGCTTCGGCCGCGACCTGTCGCAGGGCGTCGATGGTCTCGAACTCGCGCTCGTGCCAATAGCGGTCCTGGTATCGCGCGCCGGCCGTGCCGAGCTGGAAGCGCGATCCCTCAGGGGGCGGTGCCTTGGGATTGTGCTTTCCCGAGAGCAAGCCGCCGGCCAGCGGATTGTAGGGGATGACCGCGATGGCCTCCTCGGCGCACAGCCGCAGCAGGTCCCGCTCGAAGCTGCGGAACAGCAGATTGTATCGGGGTTGCACCGAATCGATGCGGACGACAGCCTTCGCCTCGCTGCGGCCAAGCGCGCGGGCGACCTTGTAGGCGGGCCAGTTGGAGACGCCGACGTAACGCGCCTTCCCCGAACGCACCACCGTGTCGAGCGCGTCCAGCGCTTCGTCGATCGGCGTGTGCGCGTCGTAACCGTGGAGCTGGTAGAGGTCGATATAGTCCGTCCCAAGACGCCGCAACGAGGCATCGATCGCATCGAGGATGTGCTTTCGCGACATGCCGAGGTCCCATGGCTTCGGGCCCATCTGGCCGACGCATTTGGTGGCGACGACGAACTGGTGTCGCTTGCCCTTCAGCCACTCGCCGACGATCTGCTCGGTCCGGCCCGTCGTGTTGTGTCCACCACCCAAGGGATAGACGTCGGCCGTATCAAGGAAATCGATGCCGCCGGCTGCCGCGGCGTCGAGGATCGCCTGGCTCTGCGCGGCGTCGCATTGCAGCCCGAACGTCATGGTGCCGAGGCACAGCGTGGAGACGCGCAGGCCGGTCCGTCCGAGCTTGGTGTGCTGCATGGTTCAACGACCGTCCGGCAGGGCTGTTGGTCTGAAACCGTTCGAGGCCAGGATCTTTTGCCCCAAAGGCGAGAGAATGGCGAGGGCCAGCAGCATCGCCTCCGGCCGCGCCTCCTTCATCACGGCCAGGCCGTATTGCGGTCCGACCGTGAGCTCGGGCGGGAACGTCACCATGCTCAAAGTGGGGTCGAGCTTGGCAAAGCGTGCCTTGGCCGAGCAGTAGACGATGGCAAGGTCGATGCGGCCGCCGCGCAACGCATCGAGATCGTAGTCTCCGCTCGGCGAGGGCGGCGTGCCCGGCGGATTGTCGATCACCACGGCACGGCTGCGCAGGATTCCGCCGCTGCCAGGCTTCAGCCTGTCGGCGACCTCGAACAACTCGACAGTGTAGTCTCCCAACGGATCGATCTTGGCAGGCGACACCCCGATCCTGACGCCGTCCGCCAGCAGCGCCGCGAGCACGCCTGCGCTGCCGGCCGCCGGCGCCCGGGCAGCCGGAGCGAGCAGGCAAAGGTCGTTGTGCGCGAACATGGCCATCGCGCTGGCGTGCCCGTCGTCCACCAGCCTGGCGGCATGGCCGATATCGGCGGAGGCGAAGACATCGACCTTGTCACCAGCTTCGATGCGCTCGCGCATGCGGCCGGAGGCGCCGAACTGGGTGCGGACGGGGATGCCGCGATCGCGCGTGAAGGCGGTCGCGACCTCGCTCATCGCCTCGCGCAGGCTCCCGGCCCCGTAGAGAACGAGTCCATTGTCCTGGGCGGAGGCTGGCATCGGAAGCGAACCTGGAAGGTGGAGGAAGAAGAGAGCCAAGAGAAGACTTTTTGCGGAGTCGAGCAACATGTCCCATCTCATCGATCTGGTATCGCGCATCGTTATATCTCAAAAGATATTTCGATTCATGAGGACACGACCTCATTCTCTGGACACAGGGGACGGGGACGGCCGATAGTATCGCAGTGGTCGACGCGACCGGGCGGAGGACGCCATGATTGATGCCGTGAAGAAGATCGCCGTGATCCAGGGTGCTCCGGGCACCGAGGTTCAGGAGCTGCTTCGGGCGTTGGTGAATCGCTGGCGACCGTCAGTCCGGCTGGGCGGCGTCGTGGCGGAAGATCACGGCCTTCCGGGTCGAGCGTGCAGCGCGGGTTATTTGCGTAGTCTCGGCAGCGACGAACGCTTTGCAATCTTCCAGGATCTCGGGGCTGGCTCGCAAGCCTGCCATCTCGAGGGTGCCGGCGCTTCCATCGCCGGCGACGCCGTGCAGCGGGATATCGTGGCAGGCTGCGACCTCGTGATCCTGAGCAAGTTCGGCAAGCTCGAGGTCAATGGAGCTGGACTGCGCGATGCTTTCAGCGCTGCCATCGAGGCCGGGATACCCGTCTTGGCGTCGGTCTCCCCCGCATTCGAGGAGGCGTGGGAACGCTTCGCTGCACCCCTGTTCGTTGTCGTTCCGGCGGACGCCGATCGCATCGAGGCTTGGTGGAAAGCCGTTCGAGGAGGCGCAGGCGGCCCTGTGAACGGATGATGAGCGGCAAGGCCCGCTTCCGCGTCGTCCTGAAGATGTCTTGAGTTGGCGTGCGCCTTGCGGCACTACCGAGCCGGCCGCTCCGGCGCGCGGGCGAAGGAGCCACCATGCTCCGGCCATTCCCACTCTTCGCGGTCCGGCGCATCGATGTCGATGCCTTTCGCGCGCAACGCGTCGCGATAGGTTTCGGCGTTGTCCTTCGGCTTGAAGCCGAGAGTGTCCCAGTTGGGATCGAAGGTCTTCAGGCGCGTGTTGTTGGAATAGCCGTTGACCACCAGGCAGCCGGGATCGGGATGACGGAGCGAGACGTCGACCAAGTGTGCGGCATCGGCGGGGCTGAGCCAGGTCGCCAGCGAGCGCTGGTCGATCGGTTCGGATCGGAAGGTGCCGATGCGCAACGATACAGAGCGGATGGCGTAGCGATCGTAGTAGTGGCGCAGCATCGTTTCGCCCCAGACCTTGAACACGCCGTAGAGGCTGTCAGGGCGCGGCGGCAAGGCTGGCGAGACCTTCTCGCTGATGGGATAGCAACCGAAGACGTGGTTGCTGCTGGCGAAGATGATCCGTTCCACGCCAGCCAGCCGCGCGGCCTCGAACACGTCGAACAAGCCTCGCGCATTGACGCGAAACAGATCCTCCAAGGTGTAGTTGCCTGCAACGCCGGCGAGGTGAACGATGGCCCGCACGTCGCGCAACATGTTTTCGATGGCCGGGCGGTCGGCAATATCGGCGACGACGAGCTCCTCGTTGCCGGCCAGGTCCTGCACGGGTCGGATGTCGGTCAGGCGCAGACGACGCCAGTGACCTTGCAGTCCGCTGCGCAGTGCCGTGCCGATGGCGCCGGCCGCACCGGTGATCAGCACGCGATCGGTCTCGGGATTGATCATGACGTATCCTGTGGTCCGCTTATTTGGCTGTTACGCGCCAGATGACGTTGCCGACGTCATCCGCCATCAGCAGCGACCGGCGATCGTGACCGAGCGTCACCCCGACCGGCCGGCCGTACGAGTCCTTCTCATCCGACGAGAGGAAGCCTGACAGGATATCGCGCGGCGGTCCTGCGGGGCGACCGTTCGCGAACGGGATGAACACCAGCTTGTAGCCGCTGAGCTTGCTGCGGTTCCAGGAACCGTGCTGGCCGATCGCCATGCCTTCGGGAAAGCCGGGCAGAGTGCCCGCTGGCATCCAGCAAAGCCCCAATGAGGCGGTGTGACCGCCCAGCGCATAGTCCGGTGTGATCGCCTTGGCGACCATGGCCGGATCCTGCGGCACGCGGCCGTCGACTGTCTGGCCCCAATAGCAATAGGGCCAGCCGTAGAAGCCGCCGTCCTGCACCGAGGTGAGATAGTCGGGAGGCGTTTCGTCGCCAAGCCCGTCGCGCTCGTTGACCACGGTCCACAGGACGCCCGTCGTCGGCTCCCAGGCGAGACCCACGGCGTTGCGCAGGCCGGAGGCGAAGATGCGGCTGCTGCCGCTGACAAGATCGAGCTCGTAGATCGCGGCACGACCTTCCTCGACCGCCATGCCCTGCTCGGCAATGTTGGTCAGCGACCCGACGCCGGCATAGAGCTTTTGTTTGTCGGGGCTCAGCAGCAGGCTTCGCGTCCAATGACCGGCGGGCTTGAACGTGACCAGCTTGCGGCCCGGCGCCGTGATGCGGCTCGCGCCCGCCGTGTAAGGAAAGGCGACCACGCCGTCGGTGTTGCCGACGTAGAACGTATCGCCCGCCAGCGCCATGCCGAAGGGCTGGCTCTGGTTCTCCAGGAACACCTCGCGGGTTTCGGCGACGCCATCGCCGTCGGTGTCGCGCAGCAGCGTGATGCGGTTGGCGCTCTCGCCCATGGCCGCGGCGCGCCGCATCGTGCTGATCATGGCGTAGTCGAAGACCGAGCGAGGACCCCGGTCGAGGCTTGTGGCCTCGGCGACCAGCACGTCGCCGTTGGGCAGCACCTCGATCCAGCGCGGATGATCGAGGCCGCCGGCAAACGCGTTGACCTCGAGCCCGGGTGCTGCGATCGGAGTCTGGCCAGGATCCCAGCCCTTGGCCGTCGGCATCTTCAGCGTCGGGACGCTGCCTTGTGGTCTTGCCGTCGGTATGGCGGGCGCGCTGCCCCACGCAGGCTCGGGCGAGCCTTCCGTCAGGCGCCGCATCTGGAGCGCGGCTCCTCCGATAAGGGAAACACTGCGGGCAAAGAGGCTCGAGAAGCTCACGGATAATCTCCCTTACGCGGCGAATCCCGGCATGACGTCGGCGGCCAGCAGCTCGAGCGTTTCGGGGTCGTTCTTGTACGCGCTGCTGATGAGAAGCTGAACACCGGCATCCTGATAGCGGCCGATGAGGTCGATGACCTGCGCCACCGTGCCCGCAAAGCCGTAGAACTGCTCGGGCACGGCGAGCTGCCGTCGCTTGGTAGCGAGCGCCGCTTCGTCGCGTGCCAGCACGAAGCTGATGACGTTGGTGCGTTCGATCTCGTCATAGCTCCGGCGCTCCGCGTCGCAATGGCGGCGCAGCACCTCGAGCTTGTGCCGCACCATGTCGGGCGTGCCGCCGACGTTGCACGCATCCGCCCATCGCGCAACGGCGCGCAGCGTCAGCTGCTCGCCGCCGCCGCCGATCATGATCGGCGGATGCGGCTTCTGGATCGGCTTGGGCTCCAGGATGGCGTCCTTGGCTTGAAAGTACTTGCCCTGGAAGGTGGTGCGCTTCTGCGTCCACATGGCAAGGATGAGCCGGACAGCCTCTTCCATTTGGCGGATGCGCACCGCCGGTCGCGTCGGGAATTCCCAGCCATATTGCCGGTACTCCGTCTCAAACCAGCCGGCGCCGATCCCGAAGGTGAGGCGGCCGCGACTGATCAGGTCGACGCCGGCCGCCATCTTCGCGAGATGGGCGGGATTGCGATAATGGACCGACGAGACGAGCGTCGCGAGACGGATGCGTCGCGTCACAGCGGCGAGCGCCGTCAGCACCGTCCAGCCTTCCATGAAAGGTTCGTCCGGTGCGCCGACATTGGCGATCTGGATGAGATGATCCATGACGGAGAACCAGGTGAAGCCGTGCTCCTCGGCCCACTGCGCCTTCGCCTTGACGGCCTCGAAGATGTCAGCCGGATCGGGTCCGAACAGCCATGACGGATTGTGTATGCCGAACTTCATCGGATCTCCCCCTTGAATATGCCTCCAGACTCGGAGCCTGCCGCGATTGCGTGACGAAAGGCAATCCGGGAGTCGGCCGAATTTTCGGCTGTCGCGAACGGCTATTTGACAATGACGCGCGTCGTTGGAGTCGATATATTTATATAGATATAACGAAGTACCGCACTGCTATGGTCGTCGGCGAATGAATTGAGGAGAAGAATGATGACTGTGATGGAGAAGGGGCCCGCTGTCCGCCCGGCCTATCTGGATGGCAAGACCAAGCTGATGCTGATCGACGGCCGATGGGTGCCGGCAGCGTCCGGCAAGACCTTCGAATCGCGCAACCCGGCGACTGGTGAGCTGCTGGCGCAGGTGGCGGAGGGCGATCGTGAGGATATCGATCGCGCGGTCGCGGCCGCCCGCAAGGCGTTCAGTGGGCCATGGAGCAAGTGGAAGCCGGCCGAGCGGCAGCTCCTGCTGCTGAAGCTCGCCGACCTGGTCGAGCAGCACATCGAGGAGCTGGCGGCGCTCGACACCTACGACATGGGTGGGCCGATCAGCCGTACGCGCAACAACCGCCAGCGTGCCGTCGGCATGCTGCGCTACTACGCCGGTCTTGCGACCTCGATGCACGGCGAGACGATCAACAACTCGCTGCCCGGCGAGATCATGTCCTTCACGCTGAAGGAGCCGGTCGGCGTCGTCGGCGCCATCATTCCCTGGAACGGGCCGCTCACCGCCACGATCTGGAAGATCGGGCCGGCGCTGGCGACGGGCTGCACGGTCGTGCTGAAGCCGGCCGAGGAGGCACCGCTCACCTCGCTGCGGCTGGGCGAGCTCTGCCTCGAGGCCGGGGTGCCGCCGGGCGTGGTCAATGTCGTGCCGGGCTACGGCGAAACGGCGGGTGCGGCGCTGGCGTCGCATCCCGACGTCGACAAGGTGGCGTTCACCGGCTCGCACCTGACCGGCCAGAAGATCGTCCAGGCGTCGGCCGGCAATCTCAAGCGCGTGTCGCTGGAGCTCGGCGGCAAGTCGCCGGACGTCGTGTTCGCCGATGCCGATCTCGATGCCGCGGTGCCGGGCGCCGGCATGGCGGTGTTCGCCAACTCGGGCCAGATCTGCAGCGCCGGCACGCGGCTCTTCGTCGAGAAGAAGGTCTACGAGGAGTTCACCGGCCGGGTGGCGGAGTTCGGCAAGTCGCTCAAGGTCGGCAACGGCGCCAATCCGGAGACGCAGGTCGGCCCGCTGGTGTCGGCCGAGCAGCTCGACCGCGTTACCACCTATCTCGGCGTCGGCCGCCAGGAAGGAGCGCGGCGGCTGAGCGGTGGCGAGCAGCTGACCGACGGCGACTACAAGAAGGGCTACTTCGTGCCGCCCACGGTGTTCGCCGACGTGCGCGACGACATGCGCATCGCCCAGGAGGAGATCTTCGGGCCGGTGATCTCGGCCATTCCCTTCACCGACATCGACGAGGTCATCCAGCGCGGCAATGCCACGACCTTCGGCCTCGGCAGCGGCGTATGGACGCGCGACGTCGGCAAGGCGCACCGGCTCGCCCGCGCGATCCGGGCGGGCTCGGTGTGGATCAACTGCTACCAGGCGATGGATCCGGCGGTGCCGTTCGGTGGCTACAAGATGAGCGGCTATGGCCGCGAGAGCGGCTTGCAGCACATCGAGGAATACCTCAACGTCAAGGCGGTATGGATCAAGACAGCCTGAAAACACATCCCGCGAGATCCCATCCGGCATTGGCCGCCGGCCGTGTCGCCGTCATCACCGGCGGCGCGAGCGGCATCGGCCTCGCGGCGGCCCAGCGCTTCGCGGCGCTGGGCATGAAAGTCTGCCTCGCCGACCTCGATCCGGCGAAGCTCGAAGAGGCCGGGCGCCAAGTTGGCGCACCGCCGGGCTCGGTGCTGACCGTGCCGACCAATGTCTCGCAACTCGCCGATCTGCAGCGCCTCAAGGACACGGTCTACGAGCGGTTCGGCGAGGTCGCGGTGCTGATGAACAACGCCGGCACCGCCCCCGGCGGCGGACCGTGGGATCACTACGATCGCTGGCGCACCGTGCTGGAGGTCAATCTGTGGGGCGTCATCAACGGCGTGCAGACCTTCACGCCGGCGATGATCGACCAGAAGACACCGGGCGCGATCATCAATACCGGCTCCAAGCAGGGCATCACCTGTCCACCCGGCGATACGGCGTACAACGTCAGCAAGGCCGGCGTGAAGGTGCTGACCGAAGCGCTGGCGCACGAGCTGCGCAATGTCGCCGGCTGCCAGGTCACCGCGCACCTGCTGGTGCCGGGCTTCACCTATACCGGCATCACGCGGCCGCGCCGCGACGGCAAGCCGCCCGGCGCGTGGACGGCCGAGCAGGTGATCGACATGCTGGTCGAGCGCATGGGCAAGGGCGACTTCTATATCATCTGCCCGGACAACGACGTGACCTGGGAGATCGACCGCAAGCGCATCCAGTGGGCGGCTGAGGACATCACTCGCAACCGCCCGCCGTTGTCGCGGTGGCATCCCGACTACAGGGACGAGTTCGCGGCCTTCATGGCGAAGGAAGCGTCGTCCGATTGAGCGCGGCGGCGAACGACGCCATGCCGTTGCTACGCAGCGGCACGAAAGGCTTCTCCATCTGCCGGCACAGGCGCTTCACCAAGGTGACGGCCTCGTGGCTGACGCAGTCCACGGGGAACATCACCAGGTCGGCGCGGCTCACCAGGCCACCCAAAAGGCCGCTGCGATCGTCGACGCCGCCGTCGTGATGCATGAACTGGGCGCCGAGGCGTTTGCTCGCCTCGCGAAGATGGCCGATCCGGTCGGTGCGGCCACCGACATAGAGCAGGGACAGGCCCGCTACGGCGGTGGTGGGAGCGTCGGATGCGTCAGCGTTCGAGGTGAAACCGGCCTCGATCGCCTGCAATTCATCGCTCAGCGTGCGTTCGCTCCGCTCCAATGCCTCGCGCTGTCGGCGCTCGCGTTCCAACGCCCGTGTCGCGCGTGCCAGCCGCTCCTCGACAGCCGCACGGCGATTGGTTTCCGCGCGCAGCCTCTGCTCGAGGTTGGCTACGAGCTCGGTCGTGCCTGTGTCATCGTCCGATGGCGCATCCTGCGGCTGCTCCGAGATCCGGCAGGCCAGAAGCTCACTCAAGGCCCGGAGCTTGCCGTCGCGTGAGATGATAGCGTCACGCAGATGGTCCTGCTGGCGCACGAGCTTCTCGCGCAGGCGTACGTTCTCGGCTTCGAGCTCGCTCAGCCGCCGGATGTCGGCGCGGTTGGCGGCGCCCACGAGATGGGAAAGCATGTGCACTTCGCCGAAGATCTCGCGGATCAAGCCGTCGTCTGTCGCCGGATGGGTGAGCGCCGCCCAATAGGCACCGGGTATCTCGCCTTGCTGGCGGGCCTCCTGCCACAGCGCACGCACCTCGTCCACCGTGCTCGCCCGCTCGAAGCGTCCAATGACGGTGCGATGCCGATGATCGAGCGCCTTGTGCAGAAGCTTGGCACGCCCGTCGCGCAAGCTGGCCAGCAGCACGCCTTGGCTGTGGAGGTCGTGCTCGGTGGAGCCATGCACCATCTTCGCCTTGGAGAGGACCTGGCGCAGCTCGATGGTCGAGAGACAGGTGCCCACGATGGAGCAGTGCAGATGGCTGGACAGCTCCCAGATCCTGGTGCGGCGGGAGGCCCGTTGCTCGGGCTGCCCGGGCTCGACCATGCGCGGCGGCAGGCTGCCGATCACCATCTGACGCAGCCCGTTGCCCGCTGCGGCCTTCGGGCGAAGGGTCCATGGATCGAGGCGAAGCGTTACGGTCATCAGGGCGGTACCGACGATATATTAAAACGGATATAACGATGGTGTCAGAACAGGATTTGACCGGCAAGGCCGCAATTGCTCCAATGGCGATGTTGTGGGGCAGATATAACGCCCGTAACCCGAAGTAACCGAGGAGCGGCCATCGTGAAGATCAGCGCCAGGAACAGGCTCAAGGGCCGGATCATCGAGGTCAAGAAAGGTGCGACCACCGCGCATGTTCGGCTGGACGTGAGCGGCACGATCGTCACGGCCTCGATCACCAACGAGGCGGTCGACGAGCTCGGCCTCAAGACCGGCCAGGAGGCCTATGCCATCATCAAGGCCTCCGACGTGATGGTCGGCCTCGACGGCTAAGCGACCGATGGTGCGATTGAACGAGGTCCGCGCGGGGGAGGTCGCTATCGACCTGCCGGCGCGGACCGATGCCGAAGTCTACTTCATCGGCCGGATCCACACGCCCTGGACCGATCGGCTGACCTGCCCGCGGCAGGGCCGGCTGGACGGGCCGACCTGCCGCATCGAAGTATTCACGCCATGGGTTAGGGGCCTCGATAGCGTGGCCGAGTTCGAGCGGCTGGAGGTGCTCTATTGGCTGCATGAATCACGTCGCGACCTTGCCTTGCAGAGCCCGCGAAGCGACGGCCAGGCGCGCGGCGTGTTCTCGCTACGGACGCCGGTGCGGCCCAATCCGATCGGCACCTCGATCGTGCAGCTCCTGAAGATCGACGGGTCGGTGCTGTTCGTGCGCGGGCTCGACTGTCTCGACGGCACGCCGCTGATCGACCTCAAGCCCGATCGTACCCTGTTCGCGCCGCTGGCGCCGGCGCAGGCCGGCGACTTCCAGGTCGGTGATCCGTGATGCGGGCGACGCGCCGCTCGGCGCTGACGCTGCTGGGCGCGGGCCTGCTGGCGCGTCCGGCCCGGGCGGAGGCTCGCACGATCGTCGATTCGGCGAACCGCAAGGTCAGCCTGCCGGACCGCATCTCGCGCGTGTTCGTCGCCGGGCCGCCGGCGTCCGTGCTGATGTATGTCCTCGCTCCCGACATGATGGTCAGCTGGGTCCGCGCGCCCGGCGCTGCCGAGAAGGAATTCCTGGTCGCACCGGCACGCGACCTGCCGGAGACCGGCCGGCTCACCGGCCGCGGCGACACGCTGAGCCTCGAGCGGCTGGTCGCAGCCAGGCCGGACCTTGTCATCGACTTCGGGTCCGTGACCGGGACATACGTCTCGCTGGCCGACCGCGTGCAGGAGCAGACCGGCATTCCCTATGTCCTGGTCGACGGCAGCTTCGCCGCCACGCCGGTGTCGCTCAGGCTCGCCGCCGCCGTCATCGGCCGATCGGCACGAGGCGACGAGCTGGCCGCGTACGCCGAGAAGACCTTTGCCTTGGTCGACAGCGTTCTGGCGCGTGTGCCGCCGGAGAGGCGGCCGCGTGTCTATCTCGCGCGCGGGCCTGAGGGGCTGGAGACCGGCGGTCGCGGGTCGATCAACACCGAGATCATCGAGCGCGTCGGCGCCGTCAATGTCGCGGAAGGGCTGGGCGAACGCGGCAACACGGCCGGCACCTCGCTGGAGCAGGTCATCGCCTGGCAGCCCGACACCATGGTCACGGTCGATCGCGCTTTCTTCCAGAGCGTGAAGAGCAAGCCAGGTTGGAACCAGGTCCGCGCGGTGGCGGAGGGCAGGGTGTATCTCGCCCCCAGCCTGCCCTGGGGCTGGATCGACGCGCCGCCATCGCTTAATCGGCTGATCGGCCTCAGCTGGCTGCTGGCGACCTTTTATCCGGTCGAGGCGGGCATTAACCTGCAAGCCGAAACGCGGTCCTTCTTCGAGCTGTTCTACGG
>Ga0081455_10000349_pt1 | contig 60630 bp, 54 predicted proteins | sample TabmetS3T2R1_FD_70207 | JGI IMG/M metagenome (GOLD analysis project Ga0081455, IMG submission 70207) | Tabebuia heterophylla rhizosphere microbial communities from the University of Puerto Rico - S3T2R1 | ecosystem: Host-associated > Plants > Roots > Rhizosphere ...
CATCGAGGCGATCCGGCAGTTCCTCATCCGCGTGACGGGCACGGAGCTCTTCTCGCCGGAGGTTTATTTCCTCAGCCAGATCCCCGCCAAGATCGATGTCGGCGAAGTCGTGACGGTTGTCGGCATGGCGCTCGCTCTGTCGTTGCTCGCCACGCTCTATCCGGCCTGGCGCGCCGCCCGGCTCGATCCCATCGAGGCCCTCCGGTATGAGTGAGCTATGAGTGAGCACGACACCCATCTGGCGAATGCCGTGACCGGCGCCGTGCTCGAGCTGCGCGGCATTACGCGCAGCTACAAGCAGGGCCGCGGCACGCTTGAGGTGCTGAAAGGCGCCGACATGACCCTCCTGCCCGGCGAGGTCGTGGCCCTGGTCGGGCCGTCGGGTGCCGGGAAATCGACATTGCTCCACGTGGCCGGCCTGCTCGATCCGCCGACCGGTGGCGAAGTCATCATTCAGGGGCGGCTGTGCTCACAGCTCAACGACCAGGAGCGCACGGCGATGCGGCGCGATCAGATCGGCTTCGTCTATCAGTTCCACCATCTCTTGCCGGAATTCACTGCGCTCGAGAACGTGATGATGCCGCAGCTCATCGCGGGCAAGCCGAAGAAAGCGGCGCGTGAGTGGGCCAGCGAGCTTCTCGGCCGCGTCGGCCTGTCCGAGCGCCTGACGCACCGACCCGCCCAGCTTTCGGGCGGCGAGCAGCAGCGCGTCGCCATCGCCCGCGCGCTCGCCAACCGGCCGCGCATCGTTCTGGCCGATGAGCCCACCGGCAATCTCGACCCCAAGACCGCGCGCGCGGTCTTCGAGTCGCTGACCAGCCTCGCGCGCACCGAGAATGTGGCCGCTTTCATCGCCACCCATAACCTCGGCATCGCGGGCAAGCTCGACCGCGCGATTTTGCTCCACGACGGCAAGCTGCTGGATGGAAAAGACCTGGTGAAGTAGCGGGTAAATTAAGTCGCGGTAGGGCGTGGCGCTCAAGAAAAAGGCCGCTGAGAGGATGCGTCCAGCGGCCCGCGGAGTCGAAAAGGCAACCTCGACATCCCATCATGGATATGTTGCAGTATTGCAAAGCCCACCATCGGGAACGCCGCCCCGCGCGGAGAGCAATTCAAACTGAGACACTACCCGCGGCCCTGATTGACGCACGGGCGAAGAAACCGGGGCGCCCGCAAGTCTACGACAAGCGGAAAACGAATGCCGCAATATAGAGATCTCTATCAATGATCTCTTTGCGATTGGCTCCTTCAAAACAAATGCCGCCCGGAAGCTTTTAACGGCTTACGAGCGGCCTTGATCAAAAGCTCAAACAGCTGCCCCGAAAATTGGGCAACACGGCAAGAGGCGGGCAAAAATTCGGCTGGCCCCGGAGAACAAGCCTATCACCGTAGCGGAGATGGAAAAGGCTACGCCCGCAATTTCGCAAAACTGTCACATTGTGATAGGGGTGAGGTGCAACGTCTCTGGTAGCAACACCTAGAGACGTCTGTCGCTAGTACCGACTTCAGGCCGTTGCTGACGTATCCCCCCAATGGACCCCAGCAACGACCAACCTTTCCGAATGCACGCCTTTTGGACCGTCATAATGTACGTTCAGGGCATAGCGGCGCTGTTGGCGCTGGTGTGGGGGATCGTCTACGCCCTCACCTGGGTGGCGAAAACGCTGTTTGCCGCCGTGCGTGGCGTGGATCGGGAGTGAGGGCAAATTCAAGCTAGAGCACTACCCCCTAAACTTTGCTGTTGACAGGATAGAACAAAACAGGAACATATGTCTCCCATCGAACATTGAGGAGGCGAATCATGGCTGACTGGGTCGAGAATGTACTGGCATTTGCGAGTATGGGCGGTGTGATGGCCGGGATGTTGTTCTGGATCGCCCTGGCGACCCCGGGGACGTGAGGAGTGCGCGGCCATCCTTCGAGGCCCGCCACTTTTGGCGGCTTGTCCGCCAAAAGGCGAACAAGTGGCGGGCACCTCAGGATGAGGCCTGTGTTTTTCTGCTCCGACCTCATCCTGAGGTGCGAGCGCAGCATGGGCGGCAGGCGAGGGCGTTGAATGACCATGCGCAACGACGCTCAGCGGTTCGTCCATCTTCGCGTTCACACGGCCTATTCGCTGCTCGAGGGCGGGATCCGGGTGAAGGCGCTGGCGGGGCTTGCCGAGCGCTTCCGCATGGCGGCGGTGGGCGTCACCGATACCGGCAACCTGTTCGGCGCGCTCGAAATCTCCGATGCGCTGGCGGCCAAGGGCATTCAGCCCATCATCGGCTGCACGTTCGCCATTGAGACCGGGCAGGCGCCCGAAGGCCTGCGCGGGGCGGCAGCGGTCCGGCGGGCGCGCATGCCGTCGCTCGTGCTCATCGCCAAGGACGAGACCGGGTATCTCAACCTCATGGAGCTGTCGTCGCGGTCGTTTTTTCGCGGCGACGGGCCGTCCCTGCCGCATCTCACCGTGGCTGATCTCGCTGAATGCGGCGCCGGGTTGATCTGTCTCACCGGCGGACCCGAAGGGCCGGTCAACCGCTTTCTCGTGGAGGAGCATGACGCGGCGGCGGAGCTTTGTCTCGACCGGCTTCACGATGTGTTCGGCGATCGGCTCTATGTCGAGCTGCAGCGCCACGGGGTCGATGCGGAGATCGCCGCCGAACCGCGTCTCGTTCAACTCGCCTATGCGAAGGGCCTGCCTCTCGTCGCCACCAACGAGCCTTATTTTCCGTCGGCTGACGATTACGAATCCCACGATGCGCTGCTTTGCATCGCTGACGGCGCTTATGTTCATCAGGGGGATCGCCGTCGCCTCACGCCCGAGCATTATTTCCGCTCCCAGGAAGAAATGTGCGCGGCCTTTGCCGATGTGCCCGAGGCGATCGCCAACACGGTGGAAATTGCGCAGCGCTGCGCGTTCCGACCGGTCAAGCGGGATCCGATCCTGCCGCGCTTCGCGGGCAGCGAGGACGAGGAAACCGCCGAGCTTCGCCGTCAGGCGGAGGAGGGGCTGCGTGCGCGGCTCGCTGTTCAAGAACCCTTCGCGCCGGAGGCGGATTATTGGTCGCGCCTCGCTATGGAGCTCGACGTCATCGCGCGGATGAAATTTCCCGGCTACTTCCTGATCGTCGCCGATTTCATCAAATGGGCGAAGGGGCAGGGAATTCCGGTCGGTCCCGGGCGCGGCTCGGGCGCGGGCTCGGTGGTCGCCTGGGCACTCACCATCACGGATCTCGATCCCCTGCGCTTCGGGCTGCTGTTCGAGCGCTTTCTCAATCCCGAGCGCGTCTCGATGCCGGATTTCGACATCGATTTCTGCCAGGACCGGCGCGACGAAGTGATCCGCTATGTCCAGCAGAAATACGGCGCGGACCGCGTCGCGCAGATCATCACCTTCGGCACGCTTCAGGCGCGCGCCGCGCTGCGCGATGTCGGTCGCGTGCTCGGCATGGCCTATAAACAAGTCGACGAGCTGTGCAAGCTGGTGCCGAACAATCCGGCCAATCCGGTCACGCTCGAAAAGGCGATCGCGGACGAGCCCAAGCTTCAGGAAAAACGCGCCGCGGATGAGGCGGTTGCCAATCTGCTCGACACGGCAATACGGCTCGAAGGGCTCTACCGCCATGCGTCGACCCATGCCGCCGGCGTTGTCATCGGCGACCGGAATTTGCGCGCGCTCGTGCCGCTCTATCGCGATCCGCGCTCCGACATGCCTGTCACTCAGTTCAGCATGAAGTGGGTCGAGAATGCGGGGCTCGTAAAGTTCGATTTTCTGGGCTTGAAGACGCTGACGGTGCTCGATCTCGCCTGCCGAATGCTGGCGCAGCGCGGCGTGTCCCTCGATCTCGGTCTTATTCCGCTCGACGACAAGGCGACTTACACCATCCTCGGAAAGGGCGATGCGACCGGCATCTTCCAGCTCGAAAGTCAGGGCATGCGGGACACGCTGAAAAAGCTCAAGCCTGACTGCATCGAGGACATCATCGCGCTCGTGGCGCTCTACCGGCCGGGGCCGATGGACAACATTCCCGCCTATATCGAGCGCAAGCGCGGTGAGCGGAAACCCGACTATCTCCACCCGAAGCTCGAGCCCGTGCTCACGGAGACCTACGGCGTCATCATCTATCAGGAACAGGTGATGCAGATCGCGCAGGTCCTGTCGGGCTATTCGCTCGGCGAAGCCGATCTGCTGCGCCGCGCGATGGGCAAGAAGATCAAGGCGGAGATGGACAAGCAGAAGGCGCGGTTCGTCGACGGCGCCGTCGCGGGCGGCGTCGAGCGCGAGCAGGCCGCTCATATCTTCGAGCTGGTGGAGAAATTCGCGGGCTACGGCTTCAATAAAAGCCATGCGGCGGCGTACGCCATCGTCGCCTATCAGACGGCCTATCTGAAAGCCAATCACCCCGTCGAGTTCATGGCGGCGACCATGACGCTCGATATGCATAACACGGCAAAGCTCAATGTTTTCCGTCAGGAACTCGACCGGCTCGGCATCGCGCTTCTGCCGCCGGATGTGAACGTGTCCGAACCGGGCTTCGCCGTGGAGCAGGGCAAGGTCCGCTATGCGCTGGGCGCGCTCAAGAATGTGGGCGTCCAGGCCATGGAAATTCTGGTCGAAGAGCGCAAACGCGGCGGGCCGTTCCGCGATCTCTTCGATTTCGCGCGCAGGCTCGATCCGCAGGTGATCAACCGCCGTGCGCTGGACAGCTTGGCGCGCGCGGGCGCGTTCGACAGCTTGAACAAGAACCGTGCGCAGGTGGTGGCGGCGATCGACCTTCTGCTCGAGCAGGCCGGGCGCTCGGCCGACGAGCGTGCGGCCAATCAGACGAGCCTGTTCGGCGTGGACACGACGTTGGCGGCGATGCCGCTGCCGCAGACCGATCCCTGGCCGCCGCTCGAGCGCCTTGCGCAAGAGTTCGATGCGGTGGGCTTCTATCTGTCCGGCCATCCTCTGGACGATTACCGCGGAGCGCTGGCGCGCGCCCATGTCACGACCTATGCAGCCCTTGCCGCGGGGCGGGGCGGCGCCGATCAGCGTGCGCGCTTGGCCGGGGTCATCATTTCGATCAAGGAGCGCCGCGCGCGGTCGGGCGCCAAATATGCGTTCGTCGAATGCTCCGATCCCAGCGGCCGGTTCGAGGCGATGGTCTTCTCCGAGACGTTGTCGCAAGCGCGGGACGATCTGGTCGTGGGTCGGTCGGTCGTGCTGTCGGTCACGGTGGATCGGGACGGCGAGGAGCCGCGTCTGCGGGTTCAGTCGGTCGCGCCGATCGAGTCGGTCATCGACTCCATGTCGGGCTCGCTGCGCATTACGCTCGATGACGAGCGGGCCGTCGGTCACATCAAGGGACGCCTGGTGCCCGATGGCAGCCGGGGATCCATTTTATTTCTGGTGCCGATGCCGGATCGTCGCCGCGAGGTGGAGATCCGATTGCCTGGCCACTACGCAACCAACCCTCGTGTCCAAGGCGCGCTGCGGACGATCCCGGGCGTGTTGGCCGTCGAGGAACTGTGATGGGGGGCTCCTTGAGGCACTGGCGTGCGGGCGGCATGATTGCGGCGGGGAGGGCGGCATCGTGATCTCATCTGCGCTGTTCGCGTTCTTGCATCATGTTGCGGCGTTCGGGCTCGTCGCCGCGCTCGCGGTCGAACTCGTCCTTCTGCGCCAGCCGCTGACGGTGCAAAGCGCACGGGCGCTCCTTCGCGCCGACCTCGTGTATGGCATCGCGGCCGCGGTCATTCTCACCGTGGGTGCTTTGCGTGTGCTCTTCTTCGAGAAGGGCATCCAGTACTACATGCATAGCGTTCCCTTCGTCGCGAAGCTGACGCTCTTCGCGGTGGTCGGTGTCGTGTCAATCCGCCCGACCATGACATTTCTGTCCTGGCGAGGGGCCGTGGCCCGTGGGGAGGCACCGGTGGTTGATGAACCCAAAATCAAGGTGTTGCGCCGGCTTGTTCATCTCGAGCTCGCGGCCGTTGTCGGGATCCTTCTGTGCGCCGCTTTGATGGCCAGGGGCCTGGGTTCCGGCCTTTCTTTGGGCTAAAGGCCTGGATTGCCGGCCCTTTCCGCTTGAAAACCGGCGTCTCTCCCCCTATAACCCCGGGCATTCCACACGTGAGCATGCGGCCTGACGGCTCGCGCGCACTTGGTGCGCAAGAGACGGACAGTCGCTCCGGTGCCCCTCAGGGGGCTTTCAGCTCGCGGCGGCTAACCGGAAAAGGAGACAACGGCCGATGGCCCTGCCTGATTTCAACATGCGCCAGCTTCTCGAGGCCGGCGTTCACTTCGGTCACCAGACTCATCGCTGGAATCCGAAAATGGCGCCCTTCATCTTCGGGGCGCGCAACAACATCCACATCATCGACCTCGCGCAATCGGTTCCCCTTCTCCATCAGGCGCTGGTCGCGATCCGCGACGCGGTGGCCGGCGGCGGGCGGGTGCTCTTCGTCGGCACCAAGCGCCAGGCCTCGGAGCCTGTCGCCGATGCGGCCAAGCGCTGCGCGCAGTACTACATCAACCATCGTTGGCTCGGCGGCACGCTGACCAATTGGAAGACCATCTCGCACTCGATCGGACGGCTTCGGACGTTGACGGAGCTTCTGGGCGGCGAAGGAACGGGCCTGACCAAGAAGGAGCTGCTGCAGCTCACCCGCGAGCGCGACAAGCTGGAGCGCGCGCTTGGTGGCATCAAGGAGATGGGCGGTCTGCCGGACCTTCTGTTCGTGATCGACACGAACAAGGAGCAGCTGGCGATCAAGGAAGCTAACAAGCTCAACATCCCGGTCGTGGCCATCGTGGACAGCAACTCCGATCCCGATGGAATTAGCTATCCGGTTCCCGGCAATGACGACGCCGCGCGTGCATTGACGCTTTATTGCGATCTCGTGTCCCGAGCGGTGCTCGATGGGCTGTCGCAAAGTCAGCGTACGCTTGGCGTCGATCTGGGCGAAGCTGTCGAGCCCACACCCGAGATCTTGCCCGCATCTGAATCCTACGAGGGCGCCGGCGCTTCCGCCTGACCGCTTGGGCCCACCGGCCGCCCCTTCGATCCGACAGGAGAACCCATGGCAGAGGTTACCGCCGCGATGGTGAAGGCGCTGCGCGAGCAGACCGGCGCCGGCATGATGGACTGCAAGAACGCGCTCACCGAGTCCAAAGGCGAGATGGAGGCCGCGGTCGACTGGCTGCGGACGAAAGGTTTGGCCAAAGCCGCAAAGAAGGCCGGCCGCGTCGCGTCGGAAGGTCTGGTGGGTGTCTCCTCGCGCAACACCGGTGAGGGCGGCGTCGGCGCCGTGGTCGAAGTCAATTCGGAGACCGACTTCGTTGCGCGCAATCAGGAGTTCCAGGCCTTTGTCGGCGAGGTCGCCAAGCTCGCGCTCGAGACGAAAGGCGATCACCCCAAGACGGGTGCGCTCGCCTTCCCCGGCAAGTCGCATACGGTGACGGACGAAGTCACCGCGCTCGTCGCGCGCATCGGTGAGAACCTGACGTTCCGTCGCGCGGCGGGTCTGAGCGTCGCGCCCGGCGTCGTCGCGTCCTATGTCCATAATCAGGCGGCTCCCGGGCTCGGCAAGATTGGCGTTCTCGTTGCGTTGAAGTCGACCGGCGATCGCGCCAAGCTCGAAGCGTTGGGCCGTCAGCTCGCGATGCATGTCGCGGCGGCGAACCCGGCGGCTTTGACGGAAGCCGAGCTCGACCCGGCGCTGGTTGAGCGGGAGCGCTCGGTGCTGAGCGAGCAAGCACGTCAATCCGGCAAGCCCGAGAACGTCATCGAGAAGATGATCGAAGGGCGCATGCGGAAGTATTACGAGGAGGTCGTGCTAATCCACCAGACCTTCGTGATCGATGGCGAGACGCGCATCTCGGTGGTCCTCAAGAATGCGGTCAAGGATGTCGGCGCGCCTGTCGAAATCGCAGGCTTCGTGCGTCTGTCCCTGGGTGAAGGCATCGAAAAGGAAGCTGTCGATTTCGCGGCGGAGGTCGCTCAGACAGCGACAAGCCGCTAAAGCCATTCCGCGACAAACGAAATCGCGGAACGACTCTAGCTCTTTGACTTAGCGCGTTTCCGGACGGAAGCGGTCTAAGGCGCAAAACAAGGACTAGCCATGTCAGCTCGGACGCGCGCGCCGAAGGATAAGAAGGCCGAGGCCGCCCCCTCGAAAGCAGCGTCGAAGCGAAAGACGAGCGCCAAGGCCGCCATTCCCTACCGCCGGGTGATGATCAAGATCTCGGGTGAGGCCTTGATGGGCGACGGGTCCTTCGGCATCGATCTGCAGACGGTCGATCGCATCGCAAGCGACATCAAGAACGTCGTCGACGCGGGCGTGCAGGTTGCGGCCGTGATTGGCGGCGGCAACATCTTTCGCGGCCTGTCCGCTGCAGCCAAAGGGATGGAGCGGGCAAACGCCGACTATGTCGGCATGCTGGCGACCGTGATGAACGCGCTGACCTTGCAGAACGCGCTGGAGCGTCAGGGCCTCAACACGCGGGTCCAATCCGCCATTCCGATGATGACCGTTTGCGAGCCCTATATCCGGCGCCGCGCCGTGCGTCACCTCGAGAAGGGCCGGGTCGTCCTGTTCGCCGCGGGCACGGGCAATCCCTTCTTTACGACCGACACCGCTGCTGCGCTGCGCGCGGCCGAGATGGGTTGCGACGGCCTTCTCAAAGGCACACAGGTCGACGGCGTCTATTCCGGAGATCCAAAGAAAGTGAAAAATGTCGAGCGGTTCGAGCGTTTGAGCTATCTCGACGTCCTGTCCAAAGACCTCAAGGTGATGGATGCGGCGGCGGTCACGCTGGCCCGTGAGAACGGCATCCCGATCGTCGTGTTTTCCATTCATGAGCCCGGGGCGTTCTTGAACGTGCTGACGGGGCGTGCACCCTGTACCATCATTTCGGAATAGGCGCTGGTCGCCGGGGGTGACCCCGGTGGAGGATAGGGCGCCGCAGCAAAAGGGGGTACCCATGCCCGAAGACGTGAAAGCCGAAGTGGAAGCCCTGCGCAAGCGCATGCAGGGAGCCCTGGCCACGCTCAAGAACGAGTTCGCCGGTCTGCGTACCGGGCGGGCTTCGGCCTCGCTGCTCGATCCGATCCAGGCCGAAGTCTACGGCGCGATGATGCCGCTCAACCAGCTTGCGACCATCAATGTGCCCGAACCGCGCCTTATTACGGTCCAAGTGTGGGACAAAGGTGCCGTGCACGCGGTGGACAAGGCGATCAGAACCTCTGGGCTCGGCATCAATCCTATCGTTGAAGGCACGCTGTTGCGCATCCCCATCCCGGAGCTGAATGAGGAGCGCCGCAAGGAATTGACCAAGGTCGCCGCCAAATATTCCGAGCAGGCCAAGGTGGCCGTCCGCAATGTGCGCCGCGACGGCATGGACCGGCTAAAAAAGCTCGAAAAGGACCACAAGATCGGCGAAGACGATCACCGCGCCTTGTCGGAGAAAATCCAAGCCATGACGGACGACACGGTGAAGCAGATCGACGCCGCGCTCGCGGTCAAGGAAGGCGAGATCATGCACGTCTGACCGGCGGCATGGAGGGGGAAATCGCGATTATCGATTCAGTCCGTATTCACCCTATTGAGTCTTCAATAGGACTGGCTGAGCTAAGGTGTCACGCGTTATGACCGTGCTTCCGACCGAAATGCGGTCCCCGCCGCAGGATCTGGCGCCCCCCGCTCACGTCGGCATCATCATGGATGGCAATGGTCGCTGGGCGCAGGCGCATCGCCTGCCGCGTCGGGTCGGCCATTCCCGCGGTGTCGATGTCGTTCGTGGCGTTACGAAAGCCGCGACCGAACTCGGCATTCAATATCTCACGCTCTACACATTCTCATCCGAGAACTGGCTTCGTCCCGCCGACGAGGTGAGTGATCTCATGGGCCTTTTGCGCCAGTTCGTGCGGCGCGATCTGGAAGAGCTTCACCGCAACAATGTGCATATTCGCGTCATCGGCGCGCGCACCGGACTAGCACCCGATATCGCCCAGTGCGTGGAAGAGGCCGAACGCCGAACCCGTGATAACACGGGCCTCAAGCTGATCCTCGCTTTCAACTATGGCGGCCGGGACGAGATTCTCGGCGCGGTGCGGGGCATCGCGGAGGCGGCGGCGGCGGGGCGGCTCGACCCGGTGAACGTCGACAAGGCCGTGTTCGAAAGCCACCTCTACACGGCGGGCGTTCCGGATCCCGATCTCATCATTCGCACGAGCGGCGAGCAGCGCCTCAGCAATTTCTTGATCTGGCAAGCGGCCTATGCGGAGCTTGTCTTCGTCGACACGCTCTGGCCGGATTTCACCAAGGCGCATCTGGCCCACGCGATTGCGGAGTATCATCGGCGTGAGCGCAGATTCGGTGCCCGTCTGGCGCCGGAACGGCCCTGATCACTCCAACGTTCGAGTCCTTGTGTCCCGACCGGCCTGTCCATGGATGTGAACGAGTTTGCCCGCGCACATCCGGCGATGGCGCGGATTATTGCGGCCGCAGGCTTGGCGGTCCTCGCGGTGAGCGCGGCTTACGCCGGCGATTGGCTGTTTGCGCTCTGGATTTTCCTGTTCATCGCTTTGACAGGGTTGGAATGGCATGGGATTGCCTATGGGCAGGTCCGTACCCTGACGTTCGCGCTCCACCTCATGGGCGGGGCTCTTGCTTTGGCGGTGACCAATCTTGGTCACGCGGACGTGGCCTACGAGATCCTCGGGGTGACGGCGGTGCTCGCGGCCGCAGCCGCACGGCATGCGCGGCGCGATCCCCTTTGGGCCATGATCGGAACGCTCTACACGGTCGGGCCGGGGGTTATGCTGGTGTGGCTTCGGGCGGTAGCGCAACCCGGGGCCATGACGCTTATCTGGATCTTTGCGGTGGTCTGGGCGACCGATATGGCGGCGCTGGCGGTGGGGCGAAGCGTCGGGGGGCCAAAGCTCAGCCCGCGGATTTCGCCCAAGAAGACATGGGCAGGGCTGGGAGGAGGAATCGTCGGAGCCGCCATCGTGGGCGCGGCTGTTGCGGTTTTTGTCCCCGGGGCAAACCCCTTGGCGGTCGCTTCACTGAGCGCGGTTCTTGCGGTTATCGCCCAACTAGGCGATCTTACGGAGTCGGCTTTCAAGCGCCGATTCGGCGTCAAGGATTCCGGCTTCCTGATTCCGGGTCAGGGTGGTGTGCTTGACCGTGTGGATGGCCTGATCTTTGTGGCGGCGGCCGTCGCCCTTCTGGCGTGGGCAAACGATAGGGCGGTGCTGATTTTGGGCTCAACTCCATGACGACGCTAGAGGTTTTCGCGCGAGAGGGAAGCGCGGAGCCGGCCGTCGCGGCAGCCGCGCGCGCCGTTGCTGCTCCCGGTTCACGCCCGCGCCGCATCAGTGTGCTGGGTGCCACGGGATCTATAGGGGTGAGCACACTCGACATCATCGATCGCCATCGCGATGCGTTCGAGATCGAGACCCTGACCGCGAGTCGCAATGTCGAGAAGCTGGTCGCCCAGGCCCTTCATTTTCGTCCCAAGCTCGCCGTTGTCGCCGATCCTTCCGCCTACGCAGACCTCAAAGCCGGCCTCGCCGGATCGGGAATTGAGGTGGCCGCCGGCGCCGAGGCTTTGGTCGAGGCCGCCGCCCGCCCGGTCGACTGGATCATGGCGGCCATCGTCGGAGCCGCGGGGCTCGCGCCCACGCTGGCAGCGGTGCGCAATGGCAACCACGTGGCGCTCGCCAACAAGGAATGTCTCGTCTGCGCCGGAGACCTCTTCCTGCGCAGCGTGGCGGGTTCGGGAGCGACGCTGCTGCCCGTCGATTCCGAGCACAACGCCATTTACCAGGTTTTCGACTTCAATCAGCCCGAACGGGTTGACCGGATCATCCTGACGGCCTCGGGGGGGCCGTTTCGGACTTGGACCCGCGACCAGATGGGGCAGGCGACGGTGGAGCAAGCCGTCGCTCATCCGAATTGGTCGATGGGGGCGAAGATCTCGGTCGATTCCGCCACGCTGATGAACAAGGGCCTGGAGTTGATCGAGGCTTTCTACATCTTCCCGATTGAGGCCGAGCGGATCGAAATCCTCGTTCATCCGCAGTCCGTCATTCACAGCATGGTAGGCTATTGCGATGGCTCGGTGCTTGCCCAGCTGGGTGTGCCTGACATGCGCACGCCCATTGCCTATGCGCTGGGCTGGCCCGCGCGCATGCCTGCGCCGGTCGACCGCCTCGATCTTGCCCAGATTGCAAAGCTTACATTCGAGGTGCCGGATGTGGAGCGGTTTCCGGCTCTTCGGCTGGCTCGAGAGGCCTTGCGGGCGGGCCATGGGGCCCCCACCGTCCTTAACGCGGCAAATGAAGTGGCTGTGGCTGCATTCCTGGCCCGGAAACTGGCTTTTCTCGATATCGTGCGCGTTGTCGAGGGGACACTGGAGCGGATCATGGGTGCGGGCGGCTGCCAGGCACCCGAGACGCTGGAAGACGTGGCCGCGCTGGACGCCGACGCCCGGGCCGCTGCTGACGGTCTTGTGAAGCGAAGCGCTCTTCCTTGAATCCCAAGCCTCTGGCATGCCGTTTGCCGGGGATTGGGCCCAGGTCCGGAATGAGCCGGACCATGGAACATTCAGATAGGTGATGGCGTGGCCGACCTTGGTGGAGATTTTCTACAGGCAATCGTGAAGGTCGTTCGCGACGCGCTGACCTATGGCCTCCCGTTTCTGATTGTCCTGACGATCGTGGTCTTTTTCCACGAGCTCGGCCATTTCATGGTGGCCCGCCTGTTCGGTGTCACCGTCGAGGCCTTCTCGATCGGGTTCGGCCGCAAGCTCGTCTCCTGGGTCGACAAGAAGGGGACCGTCTGGAAAATCGGCTGGCTGCCGCTTGGCGGCTACGTCAAGTTTCTTGGCGACGAAGGCCCAGCCTCTGTCCCGGACCAGGCTAAGCTCGAAGCCATGCGACGAGACGCCGCTGTGCCCCCCGCGAGCCCTTCGCCGACGGGCCGTCCCCGGCTCGATACGTCAGGTTGCTTCCACTTCAAGCCGCTGCATGTCCGCGCGGCAGTCGTGGCGGCCGGCCCCATCGCAAATTTTCTGCTCGCAATCGTCGTCTTCGCGGGCCTGCTGGCCATCGTCGGCGAGGAGCGCGTGCCGCCGGTTGTGAGCTCGGTTGTCGCAAGCAGTCCGGCCGAAAAGGCCGGCTTCAAGGCGGGGGACATGGTGGTCGAATTCGACGGCCGCACGGTGTCGAGCTTTGGCGACATCCAGGAGATCGTGAACATAAGCGCCGGACGTACGCTGCCCGTCGAAGTCAAGCGGGACGGCCAGCTTGTTCGCTTTACTGTGGTGCCTGAAATCAAGTCCGAGAAGGACCGCTTCGGGAACATGCACAATATCGGTCGAATCGGGTTGGTGGCGGTAACCGATCCGAAGCAGGTTGAGCACGTCCGCTACGATCCGGTGACAGCTCTCTGGAAGGGAACGCAGAAGGTCGGGTTCATCATTCGGCAGACCGTCCTGTTTCTTCAGGGGCTGGTTGTCGGTCAAGCCGATACATCTCAGCTGAGCGGTCCGATCGGAATCGCCAAGATGTCCGGCGAAATGGCGCAGGTGAGCCTGGCGGCGCTCTTCTATCTGGTCGGCGCCCTGTCGGTAAGCGTCGGCTTTATCAACCTGATCCCGATTCCGATGCTGGATGGCGGACATCTTTTGTACTATGCCTATGAGGCAGTGAAGGGACGGCCCCTGGGTGAACGTGCGCAGGAACTGGGTTTCCGTCTCGGTTTGGTTCTCGTAATCTCGCTCATGGTCTTTGCGACCTGGAACGACCTCGTTAAGTTGCGGCCCTAAACTGCGCAAGGCGCACTGGGCTTTCGGTCTTCGGGGTGACTGACGCACCGAACGAGGTGGTCAGAACCCATATCCCGGGGGGAATACGTGTTTGTGAGACGACTGTCCGCGCGCCTAGCGGTCGCCGTGGCCTTGGTTATGTTTGCGCTGGCGGCCGGCGTTGCACCTGCTTGCGCCGACGCTCCGGTCATCACCAAGATCGTTGTGCAGGGCAATCAGCGCATCGAGCCGGCCACGGTGATGTCCTATTTGCCCGTTCGTCCCGGCGACAAGGTGACGAGCGACAAGGTTGACCAGTCCCTCAAGGCGCTGTTCGAGACCGGATTGTTCGCAGATGTGACGCTCCGCCAGGAAGGCAGTGCGTTGTATGTGACGGTTGTCGAAAACCCGATCATCAATCGCGTGGTGTTCGAGGGCAACAAGAAGCTCAAGACCGAGGACCTGACCAAGGAGGTCAAGCTCGGGCCGCGCGTCGTTTTCACCCGCGCCAAGGTGCAGGCTGACGTTCAGCGCATCGTCGAGCTGTACCGGCGCTCGGGGCGTTTCGCCGCGACCGTGGAGCCCAAGATCGTCGAGCTGCCGCAAAACCGCGTCGATCTCGTCTTCGAGATGAACGAAGGCCCAGTGACCGGGGTACGACGCGTCACATTTCTTGGCAACACCCACTTCAGCGACACCAAGCTGAAAGAGGCGCTGGCTACCAAGGAAGAGCGCTGGTGGCGCTTTCTGTCCAGCAACACGTCTTACGATCCGGACCGGTTCACCTATGACCGGGAGGTTCTGCGCCGCTTCTATCTGGCGCGCGGCTACGCCGATTTCCGCATCATTTCTGCGGTCGCCGAACTGACCCCGGATGGCAAGGCCTTCTTCCTCACGTTCAACATCGAGGAGGGCAAGCGCTACAAGTTCGGAACGGTGGACGTCCAAGCCAACGTGAAGGCGCTCAAGAAGGAGGATCTTCAGCCGCTCCTGACCATGAAGCAGGGCGACGTCTACAACGTCGAGCAGATCGATAAGACGATCGATGCGCTCACCTTCGCCGCGGGCACCAAGGGCTACGCGTTCGTCGATGTCCGTCCCCAGGTCAAGCGCGACCGCGAGGCCCGCATCATCTCCATCACCTTCAATGTCGATGAAGGTCCGCGCGTTTATGTCGAACGCATCAATGTGGTCGGCAACGTGCGCACGCTGGACAGGGTCATTCGCCGCGAGATGCGGCTTGCCGAAGGCGATGCCTACAACCGAATTCTGATGGATCGGTCGAAGACGCGCATCAAGGGCCTCGGCTACTTCAAGAAGGTGGAAATCACCCAGGAATCTGGAACGGCCCCCGATCGCACGGTGCTCAATGTGGAGGTTCAGGAGCAATCGACAGGCGAGCTTTCGATCGGTGCCGGCTACTCGTCGATCGACAACTTCATCATCGATTTCAGTGTGACCGAGCGCAACCTCTTGGGGAAGGGCCAGTATCTCAGGTTCAACGTCTCGACGTCGAGAACGCGAGAGGAAATCGAGCTCAGGTTCACCGAGCCCTATTGGCGCAACCGGAACATGTCGCTGGGCTGGGATATTTATCGCATCCGGACGGACTACATCGATTACGCCGGCTTCGAGTCGACGTCGACGGGCTTCTCCGTCCGGACCGGCTTTCCGCTTACGGAATACTCCCGTGCAACGATCAGCTACACGCTGAGGCAGGACAGCATCAAAGTCGACCAGGCGAGCTGCGATGCGGGTTTCATCGCATCCTCGGTCTGCCGCGCACGCGGTGACGCGTTGGAATCAATCATCGGGTTCAGCTACGGCTATGATCGTCGCGACGATCCGAACAAGCCGACCAAAGGCTATTTTCTTCACTTCAACGAAGAGGTTGCCGGTGCGGGCGGCTCGGAGCGCTACTCCAGAACCGAGGCCGGCTTCGAGTACTATCACCCGATCGAGTTGTTCGGCTGGGAGAATGTCATCGGAAACATTTCCGGCGAGGCCGGCTATATCAAAGGTCTCGGCAAACAGATCCGCCTGAACGACCGGTTCTTCAAGGGCGGCGACAGCTTCCGAGGCTTCGAGACCGCTGGCGTCGGCCCAAGAGATTTGGTAACCCACGACGCGTTGGGTGGCGAGATGTATGCCATCGGCACTGTCGCTGTCAGCTTCCCCCTTGGCCTACCTAAGGAGTTTGGTATCCTTGGCACGATCTTCAGCGATTTCGGTACCGTGGGGGTGTTGCATGATAATACGCCCGGAATCCTGGAGGATACGTCGTTCCGTTTGACGGCCGGCGTAGGGGTATTGTGGGATTCGCCGTTCGGACCTGTCCGGATCGACCTTGCAAATGCCTTCATAAAAACGGACTACGATCAGAGAGAGTCGTTCAGATTCAGCGCAGGAACCAGGTTCTAAACCTATGAAACAGCTTCACATCACATCGATCCGCCGTTGGGGAATCCCTGCTTTGGTGGGTCTCGCCGTCACCGCTGGCGCCACGTCCTTTGCCCAATCGGCGCAGACGACGACGGCCGCTGGCATGGGCATCGTCCTGGTCGACAGGAACGCCTTTTTCATCGAGTCCTTGGCAGGACAGGACATCAATCGTCAGGTCCAGGATATGCGCAAAGGCATCGAAGACGACCTGACTAAGAAGGCCGACCAATTGAGAACGGCCGAAGAGCAACTCTCCGGCCAGCAAGGCGTGCTGACGCAGGACGCTTTCGAAGCTCGCGCGAAGACGTTGCGCCAGCAGAGGCTCTCGCTTCAGCGCGAGGCCGACGAGAAGAGCCGTCAGCTCCAGGCCGGCATTCTCAAGGCGCAAAATACAGTCTGGCAGAACGCGTCGCCTATCCTTGACGACTTGCTCAAGGAGAACAAGGCAACCCTGATGCTCGAGCGCGGCGCGGTCGTGAAGGGTTCCGTGGATCTCGACGTGACGGCGACGGCATTGCAGCGCCTCAACAGCAAGCTCCCGAAAGTGAAAGTGGAGCTTGTCGACGTCAAGCAGCCTGGGCAATAGCCCAGGCCATTGGAGGCGCAATGGCGGACCCGCGCTTCTTTACGCGCAGCGGCCCGTTCAAACTGGGCGTGCTGGCTCCGCGTGTTGGAGCCAAGCTCGCTGCAGGCGCGGATCCCGAGCGGCGTATCTCTGACGTCGCGCTGCTCGAGGATGCTGGCGACGAAGATCTCGTTTATTGCATCGACAAGCGACATCGCGGGCTGCTTGCGACCTCAAAGGCCGGCGCCTGCATCGTGACCGAAGCAGACCTTGCTGTGATTGTGCCGCCACCGGGCGTTGCTCTGCTTACGGCTGCCGATCCGCGCCGCGCCCATGCCGCGGCCGCGGCGCTTTTTTATCCGCCGGTCAGGCGCAGGGCCGGCGTTCATCCCTCTGCCGTTATCGATCCGAGTGCGCACCTTGGCGCCGAAGTGACGGTCGGTCCCAATGTGGTGATCGAAGCTCATGTCGAGATCGGTGCTCGCACCGTGATTGAAGCCAGTGCGGTGATCGGGATGGGATGTGCCATCGGGCAAGACGTCACCATCGGTCCTTTGGTCTCGATAAGTCACAGCTTGATCGGCGATCGCGTGGTTCTCCATCCCGGTGTTCGCCTCGGCCAGGACGGTTTCGGTTTTGTCATGGGTGCAGAAGGGCACCTCAAGGTCCCGCAGCTTGGGCGCGTCATTATCCAGGACGATGTCGATATCGGGGCCAACACGACCATTGATCGGGGCACGTCCTCGGACACGGTCATAGGCTTGGGGACCAAGATTGATAATCTGGTTCAGATCGGGCACAACGTGAAGATTGGCCGCGGCTGTGTCATCGCCGGTCTGGTCGGAATATCCGGAAGCACCGTGCTTGGAGATTTCGTAGCCCTGGGGGGCCAAGTGGGTCTCGCCGATCACGTGACGATCGGATCGGGCGCGCGGGTGGGCGCTCAGAGTGGCGTCATGCGCGATATACCCGCAGGGGAAGTTCAACTTGGTAGTCCCGCGAAGCCGATCAAGGCGTTTATGCGCGAAGTGGCCGCCGTAAGCCGTCTCGCTCAGAAAAAGGGACGCACGAATGACTGAAGCGTCCAACACTGCGACCATGACAAGCGCGGACATCATGCGCGTTCTGCAGCTTCTTCCGCATCGCTATCCCATGCTCATGATCGATAAGGTGGTCGACATGGTCGCGGGACAGTCTGCGACCGGCATCAAGAATGTGTCGATCAACGAGCCGTTCTTCCAGGGCCACTTTCCCGGACACCCCGTCATGCCGGGTGTGCTGATCGTCGAGGCGATGGCGCAGACGGCAGGCGCGCTCGTGATGCATACGATGGGCGACGACATCGGTGCGAAGGTCGTCTATTTCATGACCATCGACAAATGCCGCTTCCGGCATCCGGTCCAGCCCGGCGATCAGATCCGCATTCCCGTCCGCGCTGTGCACCGGCGGGGGATGGTCTGGAAATTTGAGGGTGAAGCCCGCGTCGACGGAACGCTTGTCGCGGAAGCCGACTACAGCGCCATGATCGTCGACCTCAAGAAGAAAGACGAATGACCGATATTCATCCGACAGCCATTGTCGCAGACGGTGCCCAGCTCGGGGATGACGTCTCGATCGGTCCCTTCTGTGTCGTGGGACCGCGCGTGAAGCTCGGCAAGCGTGTGAAGCTGGTCTCCCACGTGGTTGTCGCAGGTCGAACCACCCTTGGCGACGACACGATGGTGTATCCGTTCGCTTCGCTCGGGCATCCGCCTCAGCATCAGCGCGATAAGGGAGAAGAGTCCGAGCTGGTGCTCGGCGTGAATAACACGGTGCGCGAATATGTGACGATGAATCCGGGCACATCCGCAGGCGGCGGCGTCACGACGATCGGCGACAACGGGTTTTTCATGGCCTATTCCCATGTTGCCCATGATTGCCACGTTGGAAACAACGTCATTCTCACCAACGGCGCGACGCTCGGCGGCCACGTCACCGTCGAGGACCACGCGAATATTGGCGGCCTCGCGGCCGTTCATCAGCGGTGCCGGATCGGGCGGCAGGCCTTCATCGGCGGCATGACGGGCGTCGAGGCAGACATCATTCCTTATGGCATGGTGATGGGAAATCGCGCCTACCTCGCCGGTCTCAATCTTGTCGGTCTCAAGCGCAGAGGATTGAGCCGGGACACGATCCACACCCTGCGCAACGCCTATCGTCTTCTGTTCGCGCAAGAGGGCACGTTCGCCGAGCGCCTTGCAGATGTTGCGGAGCTGTTCAAGGAGTGCAGGGAAGTCATGGACATCGTGACGTTCGTGCGTGCCGACAGCGCGCGCGGGCTCGTCATGCCCAAGATCGACCGTGGCGGATAGCACGCCCCCGAAACTTGGAATCATCGCCGGCGCGGGCCAGCTCCCACTGTCGGTGATTGCCGCCTGCGCGGCTACCGGTCGTCCCTACAGCTTGCTCGCCATTGAGAGCGAGGCCGACGCAGAGGTGCTCGCCCGCGCCGACGCGGCGCTGGGCTATGGCAGCATCGGACGCGCGGTCGAGTTGCTGCGCCAGTTCCAGTGCCATGACGTGGTGATGTGTGGCCGCGTCGGCCGGCCGGATTTCGGTTCGCTGAAGCTCGATTGGAAAGGCATCAAGGTGCTCTCCCGTGTGGTTGCCGCAGCACGCAAGGGTGACGACGCCCTGCTGACGGAGATGGGGCGGATCTTCGAGGAGGAGGGCTTTCGCCTGATCGCACCTGACGACGTTGCGACGGACCTTCTTGCGCCCTCGGGCACACTCACGATGCGCGCCCCCGATGACGCGGCGAAAGCCGACCTGGTTCGTGCCGTTGCTGTCATGCGTGCCTTGGGGCCTTTCGACATCGGTCAGGCCATCGTCGTGTGCAACGGTCTCGTCCTGGCGATCGAGGCTGCGGAAGGGACCGATGCGATGCTCGCGCGGTGTGCGGCGTTGCCGAAGCGCCTGCGTGGCGACGTGACGGCGCGGCGCGGTCTGCTGGTGAAGATGCCGAAGCCCGGTCAGAGTCGCCATGTCGATTTGCCGGCAATTGGTCCTGATACCGTTGAAGGCGCCGCCGCGGCGGGGCTCGCCGGCATTGCGATCGAGACGGCCGGCGCCCTGGTGCTCGGCCGATCGGCGGTAGTTGCACGCGCGGATCAGCTCGGATTGTTCGTGTACGGATTTTCTCCGGACGCGCCATGAGCCGGCCGCTGCGCGTTCTCATTACCGCGGGAGAGATCTCCGGCGACCTTCTCGGCGGCCAGCTCATGGCGGCGCTGAAGGCACTCACCAACGGCAACGTGGTCTTCTCCGGCGTCGGCGGCGAGCATATGGCGGAGGAAGGGCTCCGTTCGCTCTTTCCGATCGCCGACATCTCGGTGATGGGTCTCGTGGACATCCTTCCGCGTGCCCCGACGCTTCTCAAGCGCATCGATGCGACGGCTCGTCACGCCGCCGAGTTCAAGCCCGATGTCGCGGTCTTGATCGATGTCCCGGGCTTCAATCACCGCGTTGCGATACGGATGCGCAAATATGCGCCCGACGTCCCGATCGCGATCTATGTCGCGCCGCAGGTCTGGGCGTGGCGGCCCGGCCGGGCCCGGAACATGCTGAATTACACTGACCACGTTCTGGCTCTTTTGCCCTTCGAGCCGCCGTTCTTCGCAAAGGCCGGGCTGCGCTGCACCTTTGTCGGTCATCCCGTCGTCGAGAGGTTTCCAGGTCTGGGTTTGGGTATGGCGTTTCGGACGCGCCATTCCATTGCGCCCGACGCGAAGGTCGTGGCGGTGCTGGCCGGCAGCCGATCGAAGGAAGTCGCACGTCTCTTGCCCGTCTTCCGAGATGCGACGGCGACGCTTGCCGCTCGCCATCCCGGTCTTGTGGCCGTGATGCCGACCATCCCTCATGTCGAAGGCGCCCTGCGCGCGGCTGTGCAGGACTTTCCCGTGCGGGCCATCGTCGAGCCCGACGTGACTCAGAAATACGCGGCCTTCGAAGCTGCGCACATGGCCATTGCCGCGTCCGGTACGGTGGCGCTCGAACTTGCGCTCGCCCGTGTGCCGATGGTCATCGCCTACAAGATGGATCCGGTGACCGCTTTTTATGTTCGCCGCGTGGTCACGGTCGAGTATGCCTGCCTCATCAATCTCATCAAGAACGCATCGATCGTCCCCGAGCTGTTGCAGGAACGCTGCACGTCCGAGACAATCGTTGCTGCGGCAGACCCTCTGCTGACAGATGAACGCGCGCGCGCGGCTCAGCTCGCTGCACTTGACGATGTGCGGGCGTCGTTGGGACTTGGTGGAGAGGCACCGTCGGTCCGTGCCGCGCGCGCCGTTTTGGCGACGGTGCGCGCGGAGGCTGCAAGTTGAGCGTCAGCGCTTGGAAATCGGAACGTATTTGCGTTCCGGCGCGCCGGTAAACAGCTGCCGCGGCCGGCCGATCTTCTGGCTCGGGTCGGCAACCATCTCCGACCACTGGGCAATCCAGCCCACCGTGCGCGCGACCGCGAAGAGCACCGTGAACATGGTGGTCGGGAATCCCATCGCCTTGAGCGTGATGCCGGAATAGAAATCGATGTTCGGATAGAGCTTCTTTTCGATGAAGTAATCGTCGCTCAGCGCGATGCGCTCGAGCTCGATCGCGACATCGAGGAGCGGATCGTCTTTGATCCCGAGCTCGGTCAGAACCTCGTGTGCGGTCTTCTGCATCACGCGCGCGCGGGGATCGTAGTTCTTATAGACGCGGTGACCGAAGCCCATCAGGCGGAAAGGATCGTTTTTGTCCTTCGCGCGCTTGATGAATTCCGGGATGCGATCGACGGTGCCGATCTCCTGAAGCATGTTGAGCGCAGCTTCGTTGGCACCGCCATGGGCGGGGCCCCACAGACAGGCAATACCGGCGGCAATACAGGCGAACGGATTGGCGCCTGAGGAGCCTGCGAGCCGGACCGTCGAGGTCGATGCATTCTGCTCGTGATCGGCATGAAGAATGAAAATGCGATCCATCGCCCGCGACAGCACCGGATTAGGCTTCCACTCCTCGCACGGAACCGAGAAGCACATGCGCATGAAGTTCTCGGCGAAGCCCAGGTTGTTGACGGGATAAACGAAGGGCTGGCCGACGGAATATTTGTAGGCCATGGCGGCGATCGTCGGCATTTTCGCGATCATGCGATGGCTCGCGATCAGCCGCTGCTTGGGATCGTTGATGTCGGTGGAGTCGTGGTAGAACGCCGAAAGCGCGCCAACAACGCCGACCATCACCGCCATCGGATGTGCATCGCGGCGGAAGCCGCGGAAGAACTGCACGAGCTGTTCATGCACCATGGTGTGATAAGTGATGGCGTGATCGAACTCGTCGCGCTCCTTCTTGTTCGGCAGATGGCCGTGCAGAAGAAGGAAGCATGTCTCCATGAAATCGCCGTGCTCGGCGAGATCCGCGATCGGGTAGCCGCGATAAAGGAGAATGCCCTCGTCACCGTCGATATAGGTGATCTCGGACTCGCACGCGGCAGTCGACGTGAAGCCCGGATCATAGGTGAACATGCCGGTGGCGCCGTAGAGCTTCCGGATATCGATCACGTCGGGCCCGACCGAGCCCTTCAGGACGGGGAGGTCGACCGATTTGCCGTTGACCGTCAGCGTCGCGGCGCCGGACTCAGTGCCTGGTTTCGGTAGTCCACTCATTGCGTTTTTCTCCTGTTCCGGCGGGCCGAGATATCACTGCATTAAGTATAGCGACGTCGGGTTTCCGAGGGTATTGCATTGCAGCATTGCAACGCTAGCCCCCTAACCGGCCTGGTCCGCAATGCGGGCCAAAGCCTCTGTCCGCCCCAGGGCCTCCAGAACGTCAAAGATCCCAGGGGACGTTGAACTTCCGGTTAGCGCCGCACGGAGGGGCTGGGCGATTTGCCCTAATTTTGTGCTTTTTGCTTCGGCGAAGACCTTGACCCGTCCCTCGAGCTCGGAGGCGGTCCAAGGGTCCATAGCGGCCAAGATGGCGTGCAGCTCGGTGAGGAGCGAGCGGGCGTCGGGCGACAGGATTTTGGCCGCTTTCTCATCCATTACAAGAGGCCTCGAAACAAAGAGAAACTCTGCATTTTCAGAGAGTTCTTTAAGTGTTTTCGCGCGCTCTTTGAGCCCTGGTATCAGCCGTTCGAGCCGGGCGTTGGCGGTGCTGTCAAGGCTTCTGCCTTTGAACGCGGCGAGGGCGCCGATGAGGCGTTGGTCGCTCGCTTCGCGCAGATAGCGTCCGTTGAGATTATCGAGCTTGGCAAAGTCGAGCCGCGCCGGCGAGCGGCCGATGCTCTCCAGGTCGAACCAAGCGATCGCCTGCTGCGTTGTGATCACTTCTTCGTCACCATGGCTCCACCCCAGCCGCAACAGATAGTTTCGCATCGCCTCAGGTAGATAGCCCATATCGCGATAGGCCTCGACGCCGAGTGCACCGTGGCGCTTGGAAAGCTTCGCGCCGTCCGGACCGTGGATGAGCGGCACATGGGCATAGACCGGAACGGGCCAGTTCAGCGCTTGGATAAGTTGCATCTGGCGCGCGGCGTTCGTCAGATGGTCGTCCCCGCGGATCACATGGGTCACGCCCATGTCGAAATCGTCGACCACGACAGACAGCATGTAAGTAGGCGTGCCGTCGCTGCGCAGAAGCACCCAATCATCCAAGTTCTCGTTCGCGAAGCGCACATCACCCTGAACCTTGTCGACCACGATGGTTTCGCCCTTCTGAGGCGCCTTGAGCCGGATCACCGGCTTGACGCCAGCCGGGGCCTCTGACGGATCGCGGTCGCGCCAGCGTCCGTCGTAGCGCATGGGCCGGCCTTCGGCCTTGGCGGTTGCCCGCATCGCCTCGAGCTCTTCCGGCGAGCAATAGCAGCGATAGGCGTGGCCTTCCGCGAGGAGTTTCTCCGCCACCGCGCGATGGCGGTCGGCCCTGGCGAATTGAAACATCGCCTCGCCGTCCCAATCGAGCTCGAGCCAGCGCAGACCGTCGAAGATCGCTTCCACGGCTTCGGGGGTAGAGCGCTCACGATCCGTATCCTCGATGCGCAGGCGGAACTGTCCGCCGTGGTGGCGCGCGAACAGCCAGCTGAACAGCGCCGTGCGCGCGCCGCCGATGTGAAGCATGCCGGTGGGCGAGGGGGCAAAGCGCGTGACGATAGAGGGATCGGCCATGTGGTCTCTGGGGTGATGATCGGCGCTTTTAGCATGAGCGATGCGCACGGCATAGCGCTGCGGAGAGGTGCCCCCCGTGCTAGGATTTCCCGAAACGGGGGGAACAGCTTGACGTCCGGCACCGACGACACGAGCGAGTTCAGGCCAGATCGCGCGAGTCCTTCGCTCGCGATGTTCATGGTCGCACGCTTTGAGGCTTGTCGCGCCGCATTCTCTCGCACCTTGGATGCGGAGTCCGAGCGCCTTGCACCATGGCTGGTGGTGGCGTTGGGCGGAGGGATCTCGCTCTATTTCGCGCTCGCCTTCGAGCCGCCTTGGTGGGTCGGAGCCCTGGGCGCGACACTGATGCTTATGCTTCTGGTCGTGTTGCCCTCGCCGTGGCGAGTCGCGCGACTTCTCGCGGGCGCGATGCTTGCGATCACGGTCGGCTTTTCGCTCGCCACTCTTCGAACTGCGACCCTCCACACCACCATGTTGACGCGCGCGATTGGACCCGTGCGGATCGAAGGCACCTTGCTGGACCTCGACGGCACGCCGAAGGGCGGGTCGCGGCTCATTCTCGATGTTCGCTCGATCAGCGCGCTTTCGCCGTCAAACACGCCCGGCAAGCTCAGCATCAACGTCGCTACACCCCTGCCCGAAGGTCTTGCGGTTCCGGGCGACGTCGTCGTGGTGAACGGGGCGTTCCTTAATCCACCGCCGCCGCCCGCCGCGCCTGGAGCCTATGACTTTGCGCGCCGCTCCTATTTCGACGGGTTGGGCGCCGTAGGTTTCATGCGCCAAGCCAACGTTGTGCGCGTCGCGACTGCGACGGATCTCGGCAACCGGATCAACATGGCGGTCTGGCATTTTCGGCACCGCGTCGCCAAGCGCATCGTGGCGGTGGTCCACGATCCCGCGGCTGCAGGCGTTGGCGTAGCGCTGGTGACGGGTCTTAGAAGTGCCATTCCCAAAGAAGCGGACGACGCGCTCCGTGGCGCCGGGCTCACGCACACCCTGTCGATCTCTGGGCTCCATCTCAGCTTGATTGCGCTCGGCATCTTCGCCGCGGTGCGCTTCGGTCTCGCCTTGATCGAGCCCGTAGCGCTTCGGATCAACACCAAGAAGTGGGCGGCGGGCGCAGGACTGTTCGGCGTGTCGATCTATTTCGTGCTCACGGGCATGAGCATTCCCGCGCAGCGCTCCTTCGTCATGCTGACGCTCGTGCTCGTAGCGGTCATGGCGGACCGGCGTGCGTTCACACTGCGCAATGTTGCAATCGCGGCCGGGCTGATCCTGTTGCTCTTTCCTGAGGGTGTGCTCGATGCCGGATTTCAGATGTCGTTCGCCGCTGTCGTGGCGCTTGTCTCGGCTCATGAAGCGTTCGAGCGAAAACGGCTCGGCGTGCCGCGCGACCTGAGCTGGCGCGGTCGCGTTGTTCGCTACTTGCAGGTGACGACCGTCTCGTCGCTGGCGGCGACCGCGGCCACGGCGCCGTTCGGCCTCTATCATTTCCAGGTCGCGCAGAATTACGGTGTCCTGGGGAATCTGGTCGCGTTGCCCATTCTTGGCACGGTGGTCATGCCGGCGGTCGCGGCGTCCTATTTTCTGATGCCATTCGGCCTTGATGTCTGGGCCTATCAAGTGATGGGCTGGGGGCTCGAGATCATGCTGATAGCGGCGCGTGCCGTCACGGCACTGCCGGGATCGGTCCATGTGCTGCACGCGGCGCCGACGCTCGCCTTCGTGTCGGTCGTGCTCGGCGGGCTCTGGCTCACGCTGTGGGGCACCCGCTGGAGGCGTTGGGGACTGGTGCCGATCGCGCTCGGATGTATCGCATGGGCAACGGCGGACCGGCCGGATCTGCTCGTGACCGGCGATGGCCGCCATCTCGCCGCGCGCGCCCGCAATGGCGCGCTTGTGACCGTGATCGGCAGCACGCGCTCGTTTCAATCGGCGCTGTGGCTGCGGCGGGACGGGGTCGATCCGGAGGCGGACGAGACGGAAGAGGATCGCGCGGCGCGTGCCGATCTCGACTGTGATGATGTCGGCTGTGTGCTGCCCCTGCGCGGCGGCCTGCAACTCGCCGTAAGCAAGTCGCCGGCAAGTTTGGCCGATGATTGCGTGGCGGAAGCGATCGTGGTTGCGCTTGAACCAACGCGAGGGCGCTGCAAGGGCCCGGGCCTGGTTATCGACCGCTTCGATCTCTGGCGCAACGGTGCTTATGCTGTGTGGATCGACGACAAGGCGATCCGGGTGGAAACGGTGCGCGATCAGCGAGGTGTCAGGCCGTGGGCGCCGGACCTCGCAAGCAAACCACCACGCCGTCCCGAGGTCAGTACCGCCGCATCAAACCAACCAGGCGGCCCTGAACCTTGACGCGATCGGGCCCGAAGATGCGCGTCTCGTAGGCCGGGTTGGCGGCTTCGAGCGCAATCGACTGGCCGCGGCGGCGGAGCCGCTTGAGGGTCGCTTCCGTGTCGTCGACGAGGGCCACGACGATGTCGCCATTGCCGGCAGTATCGACGCGCTGAAGGATGACGACATCGCCTTCTAGAATGCCGGCTTCGATCATCGAGTCGCCGACGACCTCGAGCGCGTAGTGCTCGCCGCTCGCAATCAGGTCGCGCGGCACCGCGATGCGGCTCGATTCGTTTTGCAGCGCTTCGATCGGCGTGCCCGCCGCGATGCGGCCGAGCACGGGGACGTCGATACCGCCGCCATACTCGGAAGCAGGCTCGCTCTCGGAGGCCACACGGCCGCGCAAGGGGCTGCGCAGAACCGAGCCCTCGACCACACTCGGGGAGAAGCCGCCGCGCGCCCGGCCGGTCATGGGGCGCGCGCCCGGCACCGCCGAATCCGGCAGCTTGACCACCTCGAGCGCCCGCGCCCGATGCGGCAGCCGGCGGATGAAGCCACGCTCCTCGAGCGCGGTGATGAGACGGTGGATGCCCGACTTCGATTTGAGGTCCAAAGCCCCCTTCATCTCATCGAAGGAGGGCGACACGCCGGACTCCTTGATTCGCTCGTGGATGAAGCTGAGGAGCTCGAACTGCTTGCGTGTGAGCATGGCGGGGGGCCCCAAATGTGGAACAAAAAAGAAACAGACGCGGCCGTTCTACTTTGGTTCACGCTCTTCGTCAAGCGCGCGGGCGAAGATTTAGAGGAGGGTGCGCAGGGGGATGATCGGCATGAGGGCGCCGGCCGGCTCGGGCGCGGCATGAGGCAGGCGCACGATCAGAGCGTCGCTCTTGGCGAACACCGACAGATTGGCGCTGTCCTGAGTCGGAAAGGCCGTGACATCCAGCGTGCCATCCGGATTCGTCGTGAGGCGGGCGCGCAGATAATCGGCGCGGGTGTCGTTCGCAGGGAGCGCGCTGGTCAGGCGCGCGAAGGCCCGCGGCAGATCCGGGGCCAAGCCCTGAGCGGCCAGAAGCGCGGGACGGAGAAAGAGCAGCCCGCCGACAAACGCGGAGACCGGATTGCCGGGGAGGCCAAGGACCGCGAGACCTTCCCGCATGCCGAACATCAGCGGCTTGCCGGGCCGCATGGCGATCTTCCAGAAATCGATCGCGAAGCCCTTCGCCTTGAGCGTCGCGTGAACGAGATCATGGTCGCCGACCGACGCGCCGCCGAGCGTGACCAGAATGTCCGCTCCACGCGCCGCTTCGAGCGCTTCGCTTAGTGATGCGGTCGTGTCGCGCGCGATGCCAAGGTCGATGGGCTCACCGCCGGCCGCTTGAACGAGTGCGGCGAGACCGACACTGTTCGAAGAAACAATGTGGTCGGGCCCGAGCGGCTCGCCCGGCCGGGCAAGCTCGTCGCCGGTTGCGAGCAAGGCGACCCGCGGCCGCCGTGCCACGCCGAGCCACGGCACGTTGCCTGCAGCCGCCAGCGCGATGTGGGGCGCGCCAAGCTGCGTGCCTGCGGCAACGAGCGCTTGGCCTTCAGTGAAGTCGTAGCCGCGACGACGAATGTGCTTGCCCTCCGGAGATCCTTCGAGAACACGAATGGCTGTTCCCTCAGCGTCGACATTCTCCTGAATGACGACGGCATCCGCGCCGGCAGGCAAGGGGCCGCCGGTGAAAATGCGCACGGCTTCGCCCGCCTTCACAGTGCCTTCGAAGGCGCGGCCCGCGGGCGCGGCACCGATGACGGTGAGATGCGCCGGCGCCGTGGCGACATCGGCCGCACGCACGGCATAACCATCCATGGCTGAAACATCGAAGGGAGGGTGAGTGCGCCGCGCCAGGACATCGACCGTCAGCGCGCGACCATGAGCCGCGGCGAGAGACACCCACTCCGTGGCCATGCGCGGCATGAAGTCCAGGATGCGGGCGCGCGCGTCCTCGACGCTGATCATCGCTTGCGTCCGGCACGCCTCGGCGTGGGCGCCGCGACATAGGGACCGGATTTGCCGCCGGTCTTTTTGAGCAGCTTGATGTCGCCGATCACCATCGCCTTATCGTTGGCTTTCAGCATGTCATAGATCGTGAGTGCCGCGACGGATGCGGCCGCCAGCGCTTCCATCTCGACGCCGGTCTCCGCGCGCGTTTTTACGAGCGTCGTCACGACGACGGTGCGCGCGGCGTCCTCCTGCACGAAGTCGACGGCGATCTTGGTCAAGGGGAGGGGATGACACAGCGGAATGAGCTCGGCGGTTCGCTTGGCGGCCATGATGCCGGCGAGCCGCGCAGTGCTCAACACATCGCCTTTCTTCGCGTCGCCCTTCTTGAGTGCGTCATAGGCGTCCGCCGACATGGTGATCTTCGCGGTCGCGATCGCTTCGCGCAACGTTGCGGCCTTGGCCGAGACATCGACCATATGGGCCTGGCCGCGGGCGTCGAGATGGGTGAGCCGCGCCATCATTGGGCTCCCAGAAGGGCGCGCGTTGCCGCCGTCACATCGGCTTCGCGCATCAGGCTTTCGCCCACAAGAAAGCACGAAATGCCGGCCTTGGCGAGCCGGGCGACATGCGCGTGGTTCGCGATCCCGCTTTCGGCCACCACCAGCCGGTCGCGCGGAATGCGCGTGGCAAGCCGCTCGGAAGTCGCGAGCGTCGTCTCGAACGTCTTCAGATTTCGGTTGTTGACCCCGATGAATGCGGCGTCGATCTCGAGTGCCCGATCAAGCTCCGGTTCGTCGTGTATCTCGACCAGCGCGTCCATGCCGAGCGCGCGTGCTGTCTCGGCCAGGGCGCGGGCCTCGTCATCGGTGACGGCAGCCATGATGATGAGAACGCAATCGGCGCCGAGCGCGCGCGCTTCAACGACCTGGTAGGGCTCGAACAGGAAATCCTTGCGCAGCACGGGCAGGCCGACCGCGGCGCGCGCCCCGATCAGGTGCTCGTCCGCGCCTTGAAAGGAGGGCGTGTCGGTGAGCACCGAAAGACAGGTCGCCCCACCGGCTTCATAGGCGCGCGCAAGCGCCGGGGGATCGAAATCGGCACGGATCAATCCTTTGGACGGGCTCGCACGCTTGATCTCGGCAATCAATCCGAAGCGGCCGTCATTCACGGCCGCTTGCAGCTTGGCGCGAAAGCCGCGCGGCGGGGACGCGGTGGCCGCGCGGCGCTCGAGTTCACCTTCGGGCACGGCTTGTTTGCGCTGGGCGACGTCGGCGCGCTTGTAGGCTGCAATCCTCGACAGCACGTCGCTCATGTCGCGCCTGCAAGAGATTGAGTGCGGGCCGCGAGATGCTTGAGCGTATCACGCGCCCGTCCGCTCGATATGCTCGTTCGCGCGGTCTCGAGGCCTTTGTCGAGTGTCGCCGCGCGCCCGGCGATCACGAGAGCGGCCGCCGCGTTCAGAAGCACGGTGTCACGATAGGCGCCGGGCGCTCCTTCCAACACCGCGGTCAGCGCATCGGCATTCTGGCGTGCGTCACCGCCGCGCAGATCCGCGAGCGTTGCTCGCGCAAGCCCGAACGCCGCAGGCTCGATCTCGAACTCGCCGATGCGGTCCTGATCGAGAACCGCGATATCGGTCGGTCCGGTCGTCGTGATCTCGTCGAGACCGTCGCGGCCATGCACGATCCAGGCGCGTGTGGTTCCGAGGCGCTGCAGCGTCTCGGCGACAGGCACGAGCCAGCGACGGTCGAAAACACCAATGAGCTGTCGGCGCGTGCCTGCAGGATTCGCAAGCGGGCCCACGAGATTGAACAGCGTGCGAAACCCGAGCGCCTTGCGCGCTGACGCGACGTGGCGCATGGCCGGGTGGTGCAGCGGGGCCATCATAAAGCCGATACCCACATCGCGAATGCACTGGCCGACCGCATCCGGTGCGAGATCGATGCGCAGACCCAAAGCTTCGAGCACATCGGCCGATCCGCATTTCGAGGATTGGGCGCGGTTGCCGTGCTTGGCGACCGGCACGCCCGCGCCCGCGACGATGAAGGCCGCAGCCGTGGAGATGTTGAACGTGTGCGCGCCGTCACCGCCCGTTCCGCAGGTGTCGATGGCGTCATCGGGAGCCCTGACTTGCGCGACCCGCGAGCGCAGCGCGCGCGCGGCGCCCAGAATTTCGTCGACAGTTTCGCCGCGTTGGCGTAGCGCCATCAGAAAGGCACCGATGGCGGCGTCACTCATCTGCCCATCCATCATCGGACCGACGGCGGCTTCGGCTTCCGCCGCGGTAAGCCTGGCGCCGTCAGCCAATCTCGCGAGGATCGTGGCGAACGCGTCACTCATTTTTTTGCCGCGCCCAGGAAGTTTTTGAGCAGCGCTTTGCCCGATGTCGTGCCGATGCTCTCTGGATGAAACTGCACGCCGTGCACCGGTTGTGATTTATGCTGCAGGCCCATGATGAGCCCATCCGCCGTTTCGGCCGTGACCTCAAGCGTGCCGGGCAGGCTCGCACGCTCGACGATCAGGCTGTGATAACGCGTCGCCTCGAACCCGAAATCGAGGCCGGCGAACACGCCCTTGCCGTTGTGCATGATCTGGCTCGTCTTGCCGTGGATCGGCTCGGGGGCGAGAACGACGCGACCGCCATAGGCCTGGCCGATGGCCTGATGTCCGAGACAGACGCCGAGGAGCGGAATGCGCCCGTCATTGACGCGGATGAGCTCGAGGCAGATGCCGGCCGCATCCGGGTCGCACGGGCCCGGCGACAGCACGATGGCTTCCGGTGCGAGCTTGAGCGCGTCGGCGACCGTGATCTTGTCGTTGCGCACGACATGGGTTTCTGCGCCGAGCTCGCCCAGATACTGAACCAGGTTGTAGGTGAAGCTGTCGTAGTTATCGATTAGAAGGATCATCTCATTGACCCCGCTTGGCGTCGGCGGCGACCCGGAGGGCCTCTTCGGCCGCGAGGAACACGGCGCGCGCCTTGTTCACCGTTTCCTGATATTCGCTTTCCGGAACGCTGTCCGCCACGACTCCGCCGCCCGCTTGAACATACATCATGCCGTCCTTGACGATCGCCGTGCGGAGCACGATGCAGCTGTCGAGCGCGCCGTTCGCGGAGAAATAGCCGATGGCGCCGGCATAGGGCCCGCGCTTCTCCTTTTCCAGTTCATCGATGATTTCCATCGCGCGCACTTTGGGCGCGCCGCTCACGGTGCCCGCCGGAAAACCCGCCATCAGCGCGGAGACCGCGTCGTGCTTGCCGTCGATCTCGCCTTCGACGTTGGAGACGATATGCATGACCTTGGAAAGGAGCTGGAGCGAGAAGGCTTCCGTCACATGGACGGTACCGATCTTGGCGACACGCCCGACGTCGTTGCGGCCGAGATCGAGGAGCATCAGATGCTCGGCGCGCTCCTTGGGATCGGCGAGGAGCTTGGTCTGCAGCGCCTGATCGTCCTCATGTGTGGCCCCCCGCGCATAGGTGCCGGCGATGGGGCGAATGGTGACCCGCCCGTCGCGGGCGCGCACCAGGATCTCCGGGCTCGAACCGACCAGCGAGAAGCCGTCGAAATTGAGAAAATACATGAAGGGGGAGGGGTTAGTCCTGCGTAAAGCCCTGTAAAGCGAAATCGGCGGAAGGGCAAAGGGCGCCCGGAAGCGCTGGCTCGGCACGACCTGGAAGATGTCGCCTGCGCGGATATAGGCCTTCGCTCGCTCGACCATCGCGAGATAGTCCGCCTTCTGCGTATTCGATTGGGGCGTAATGGTTGAGGGGACCATTTCCGATGAAGCGGCCGTCTCAGGCAGCGCTTGGCCCAAAGCATCCACGATCTCCTGGAGCCGCTCGCCCGCGCGCGCGTAAGCCGCTTTCGCGGTGATGCCGGACTCCGGTCTTACGGGGGTCACGAGGCTCACCACATCGCGCACGATGTCGAACACGAGGACGATGCTGGGGCGGATCATGATGCCGTCCGGCAGCCCGAGACCATCGGGGTTCTGGTTCGGCAAGTGCTCGGCAAGGCGAACGGTGTCGTAGCCGAGATAGCCGAACAGGCCAGCCGCCATCGGCGGGAGTTCGGGCGGCAATGTCATACGCGACGCCGCGACGAGATTGCGCAGCGAGGTGAGCGCGCCCTCGGGCTTCGCCTCGAAGGCTTGGGGATCGTCGAGTGCGCGGACATTGATCTCGACCTTGTCGCCGCGGCAGCGCCAGATCAAATCCGGCTTCAAGCCGATGAAGGAATATCTGCCGCGGACGGGCGCGCCTTCCGCAAAGCCGATGGATTCGAACAGCACGCTGTTCGGTGCGCCGTGGGCGAGCTTGAGCATGGCGGCGACGGGCGTCGTCAGGTCGGCGAGCAGAGTGGTCCAGACGACTTGAGGAACGCCTTTGTCATACGTGGCGGAGAATGCCGAAGGCGACGGCTCCAGAATCATGGGCTCCCGCCTGCAACCGATTGAAGCTGCTTTTCATTGACGCGGACATGGAAGCGCTGTTCCAGGGTGCTTGCGTACTCGGTTGCAAGCTCGTTCGAGACGGATTGCTGCATGTCCTGGACCATCGAGTTGTAAAGGTCGTGCGACTCTTTCGGCGTCACCGTTTGGACAGAGACAAGCTTCATCAGCAAATGGCTGTCGCCCATGCCGACGCGCCCCGAAACGATCTCACCGGGCTTTGCGGTAAAGAGCCTATCAACGATTTCTTTCGAGAACGTCTCGCTCGCGCCGCCACGGGGCAGGGCAGCGGAGGTTTGCACGCTCCGCCCGAGCTCATGCGCAATGTCCTCGAAGCTTTTGCCTCCCTTGGCCGCTTCGACGAGGCCCTTGGCTTTGGCGGCAAGCGCTGCTTGAACGCGCTCGCCTGTGATTGCGTCACGGATTTTGGGGGTAACCTGGTCGAGCGGACGGGCTGCAGGCGGATTAACGGCGTCCACTCGGACAACGAAATAGCCACCATCTTTCAAGGGCGCGATGTCGTCGTCCTCATTGATTTCGGCATGCATGGCGCGCGCGATGATTTCAGGCGCGTCGGCCAGGGCGTCGATGGGCGTGTCGTCCGCGTTATGACCTTGTGCGTCGGTCGTGTAGGCGACCGCGTTGAGCTTGACCGCCTTGGCCGCGTCCTCGAGCTTGCCGCCGCCCGCGCGCGCGTCTTCGAGCGCGTTTGCGATCTCGTTGACCTTGGTATGGGCCTGGTCCTCGGCGATCTTCGCACGGATGCCCAGCTTGGCTTCCTCGAAGCTTTCCACTTTCTCGGGCGTCACCGAGGTGCTGCGCAGGATGACCCAACCGAACTTTCCCTGAACCGGCAGCGTGATCGCGCCTTCGGGAATGGAGAAAACAGCGTCCGCAAGTGTGGGATCGAGATCCGCCTTGGCCTTGGTTCCAAGCACGCGGTCCTCGGGCGCGAAGCCGCGCTCCTGGGCGACCGCCTCGAAACGCTTTCCGGATCGCAGCTGTTCGGACGCGGCTTTGGCATCGGCCTCCGTCGGAAACGCTATCTGCTCGATGGCGCGCTTTTCGGGCGTGATGAACTCGTCGGGATGGGCATCGTAGTATTTGCGCACGTCGTCGTCGCTCACCGCGATGCCGGCCGCGAGATCCTTCGGAGAAATCCGTACGACCGCGATCTTGCGATATTCAGGCGCCATGAAGTCGTTCTTGTGAGAGTCGTAATAGGCCTTGATCTCGGCGTCCGTGGGCGGCGCACCCGCGCTGACTGTTTCCGGTGGGATCAGAACATATTGGCCGATGCGTGTTTCGCCCCTGAAGCGGAACAACGGCTCGGCCATCGCAGCGGGAACTACGGCATTTCCCACGGTGGATTCCAGGAGCTGCGTGCGCTTCAGATCGCGCTTCACGGAACCCTCGAATTGGGGCACGGAAAAGCCGTTTTCGCGCAGCACCTGCTGATAGCGCTGAGCGTCGAACTTGCCGTCGGCGCCGCGGAACGCGCTGATCTGGCGAATTTCCTTGGCGATGACATCGTCGGGTGCGGCGAGCTTCAGTTCGTCAGCCGCCTGATTGTAGATCTCTCCACGGACGAGCTCGTTCAGCACGCGCTGAGGAAGGCCCAAGCCCTTGAGCCGCTCAGGGTCGAAGTCGGGGCCGAGCGCACGGCGGAGTGAATCCGTCTGCCGGCGGTAGGCTTGCTGAAACTCTTCAGGCGTGATGTGCGCTTTGCCGACCTGGGCGACCGAGGGGTTGGGGGCCATGTCGCGCAGGGTGGGCCCCACGCCCCAGATGCCGAACGCAATGATCAGAAGGCCGAGCATCGCCGTAGCGATCCAGCCTTTGGTGAAATTGCGCATCTGCTCGAGCATGTCGGGTCTTCTCTGTGGCCTTCGAAAAGCGGCGCAGAATAGGGCATGGCCCCCGGCGCAAACAAGGCAGACGCGCAGCGCTCTGGCCCTTGCCTCTCAAGTCTGATAAGGCCCGATCCGGCAACGGGCAAGATCGAAGCTCCGGGAGTTCCGGGCAGGGGGCGGAATGGCAGCAGGCGCGCGAAAGCCGTTCGTGGCGGGCAATTGGAAGATGAACGGGCTCAAGGCTTCGGCGCGTGAGCTCAAGGCGCTGGCGGCGGGCCTCGCCAAGGATACGGAGCGGGGCACGGCGACGCGCTGTGAAGTCTGGATCTGTCCTCCGGCTACGCTGCTTTCCGTCTTTGCGCCGCTGGCCAAAGGCACAAAAGTGCTTCTGGGCGGACAGGATTGCCATAAAGCGGTCTCAGGCGCCCACACGGGCGACATCAGCGCCGAAATGCTGAAGGACGCAGGCGCCCGGGCGGTGATCGTGGGTCATTCGGAGCGTCGTCAAGATCACGGTGAGACGGACGCTCGTGTCCGGGCCAAGGCGGAAGCCGCACGGCGGGCGGGCCTGCTCGCGATCGTCTGCGTCGGCGAGACGGAGGCCGAACGCGACGCCGGCCGGACCGAGGCCGTGGTCTCGGCCCAGCTCCAGGGCTCCTTGCCGGATGGAACGGACGCCGGGAACACGGTCATCGCCTATGAGCCGGTCTGGGCCATCGGCACTGGGCGTACACCCACGTCGGCCGAGGTCGTAGCGGTCCACGCCACCATCCGCTCCGGCCTCAAGCGCCGGTTCGGTCCCAAGGGCGAGGGCATACGCATTCTCTATGGCGGATCGGTCAAGCCCTCGAATGCGCGGGAGCTTCTCGGCCTGGACGGTGTCGATGGCGCCCTGGTCGGGGGCGCAAGCTTGTTGGCAAAGGATTTTCTCGAGATCGTAAGGGTCTACGCGCGTAAACCAAAAGCTAAGGTTAAGCGGTAAGGCCCCCCTGCGCGTCAACCATTCGGCAACCTCGCTTAACTAGCTTGGGTGGCCTATGTGCCGGAACGCAGGACGCGCGCCAAAATGCAGCCTCAATGGATTCCCCATGTCGGGGTGTTGCTGTTCGATCCCGTTCACGCAAACCGGCATCTGACGCGCAACGCGCTCTTTACCCTCGGTTTTCGGACCATCGAAACCCCGGTGACCCCGGCCGAGCTCAAGCGCGCGCTTGAAACCTCCGACTACGACCTCTGCATTCTGGACGTCACGGATCAGCTCGGCTACGTTTGCGAGCTTATCGAAGCGCTCCGGCACGGCCGTCTCGGGCGCAATCCGTTTCAGGTGGTTCTGGCCACGAGCTGGATCCAGTCGGCCGAGGTCGTACGCAAGGTGATCGACGCGGGGGCGGACGACGTCATTCTCCGCCCGCTTTCTGTCGGAGCGTTGAAGACCCGGATCACGCTTCAGGTCGAGTCGCGCAAGGATTTCGTGGTCACGAGCACCTATATCGGGCCGGATCGGCGGCGCGACCCCAACCGCGGACCATCGGACAATCTCGTGCAAGTGCCGAACTCGTTGCGCGCGAAAGCCGCGCAGGGCCTGTTGGGTGGCGCGAATCCCGAGGAGCTCGCGGCAGCGTGCCGGCAGGTCGAGCGTCAGCGCCTGCACCAAAGCGCTCTGCGTATCGGGATCGGCGCCCAGCTTATCGGAGAGCATCTCGCGGCCGGTCTGCCGGCGGGCGTCTTGGAGCCCGAGCTTGCCCAGCTCTCCTTGTCGGCGCTCGATCTGAAGCAGCGCGCCAAGGAGCCTCACCTCACACATCTCGTCAGCCTCTGCGATGCGGCCCTCCAGGCCATCGAGCAAATTCGGACCACCTTGACGGGACCTGCGCCCGGTCAGGTGGTGGGCAAAAGGCTCGAGCTGCTGTCTCAGCTCAGCCTTGCGGTGCGCAAAGCCCTCGATCCAGGCTGCGATGCCGCCTCTGTCCGGCAGGAAATCTCAGACACCCTTGCCCGCGTCAAAGGGCATCGCGGTGACACCGCGACACCGGAGCCCCGCAGCGCGCAAGCCTGACGGGCTTGGCAGGACGGCGGCGGACCTCTAAAACAGCGCCTTCGCTTTGCCTTCGCGGGACGCCTTAGATGTTTGCTGTCGTGCTCATCATCCATTTCATGATCGCCGTTTCGCTGGTGGCGATCATCCTCCTTCAGCGTTCCGAGGGCGGCGCCTTGGGGATCGGTGGCGGCGGCGGCGGTTTTATGACCGGGCGAGGCGCGGCCAATGTGCTGACGCGCACGACGGCAATTCTGGCGGCCGGCTTCTTCGTCTGCTGCATCGTCCTGACCTTCTTGTCGCAACCGACGAAAGGACCCGGTTCGGTGATCGATACGCTTCCAGGCACGCCGTCGCCTGCAGGTGATTCGGCGCCGAAATCGAAGGTGCCGGCGCCCGCAACCTTGCCCCAGGCTCCCGCCACGCCCTCTGTTCCGGTGCCGCAATAGTTCCCATTTAGACGACAAGCCGTTGGGTTCTCACGCATTCCATGCGAAGGGGCCCGGGCTCGGTTCGTGCGGCGCGTAAGCTCGCGCTTTGGTTCGTGTCCGATTTGATTTATGCTGGTGGCCCATGGCGCGGTTCATTTTCATCACCGGCGGCGTGGTCTCCTCACTCGGCAAGGGTCTCGCTTCAGCGGCGCTCGGCGCGCTGCTCCAGGCGCGTGGCTACAGTGTGCGGCTGCGCAAGCTCGACCCTTATCTGAACGTCGATCCGGGGACGATGAGCCCCTATCAGCATGGCGAGGTCTACGTCACCGACGACGGGGCGGAGACCGATCTCGACCTCGGACATTACGAGCGGTTCACCGGCGTTGCCTCCTCGCGCTCTGACAGCGTCACGACGGGCCGGATCTATCAGACCATCCTCGCGAAGGAACGGCGCGGCGATTATCTCGGCGGCACCGTGCAGGTCATTCCGCATGTGACCGACGCGATCAAGGAATTCGTGCTGAACGACACAGGCGATGTGGATTTCGTGCTCTGCGAGATCGGCGGCACGGTCGGCGACATCGAGGGCCTGCCGTTCTTCGAGGCCATACGCCAGCTCGGCAACGAGCTCGAGTCGCGTCAGGCCATCTTCATCCATCTGACCCTGATGCCCTATGTGCCGAGCGCCGGCGAGCTGAAGACGAAGCCCACGCAGCATTCCGTCAAGGAGTTGCGCAGCATTGGCATCCAACCCGACATTTTGCTCTGCCGTTCCGAGCGGCCTATCCCCGAAGCGGAACGGCGCAAGATCGCGCTCTTCTGCAATGTGCGGCCCGAACGCGTGATCCAGGCGCTCGACGCGCGCCTCATCTATGAGGTGCCATTGCGCTATCACGACGAAGGGCTCGACACGCAAGTGCTCGCGGCCTTCGGATTGCCGACTTTGCCCGTGCCCGACCTCGGCCGCTGGGAAGAGATCACGCGGCGCGTGCTGCAGCCCGAGGGTGGCGATGTGACGATTGCGGTCGTCGGCAAATACACTGGCCTCAAGGACGCCTACAAATCGCTCATGGAGGCGCTGGCCCATGGCGGCATCGCGAACAATGTTCGCGTGAAGATCGAATGGTTCGAGTCGGAATTGTTCGAGCGCGAGGATGCGGCCGCGTATCTCGGCGAGGTCAACGGGATCCTTGTTCCCGGCGGTTTCGGCGAGCGCGGCGCCGAAGGCAAGATCAAGGCCGTCACCTTCGCGCGCACGCGCGGAATTCCTTATTTCGGCATCTGCTTCGGCATGCAGATGGCGGTCATCGAAGCCGCCCGCAATCTCGCGGGGATCAGGGGCGCCAGTACGACGGAGTTCGGTGCGTGCGCGGATCCTGTGATCGGTCTCCTGACCGAATGGATCAAGGGCAATCATCTCGAGCAGCGCGTCGTCGGCGGCGATCTCGGCGGCTCGATGCGGCTCGGCGCTTTTGACGCGCAGCTCACGCCCGACAGCCGCGTCGCGCAGATTTACGGCACGACCGAGATCTCGGAGCGCCACCGTCACCGCTACGAAGTCAACCTCCGCTATCGCCGCGCGCTTGAAGAGCACGGGCTGCGCTTTGTCGGCATGTCGCCGGATGGCCTGTTGCCGGAGATTGTCGAAATTCCCGATCACCCGTGGTTCATCGGCGTGCAGTTCCATCCGGAGCTGAAGTCCAAGCCCTTCGAACCGCACCCCTTGTTTGCGTCTTTTATCCAGGCGGCGGTCACGCGGTCGCGTTTGGTTTAACTGCCGTGATGCGACGGAGGAGCCTTGCGCTTTCCGTTCGATGTGGTGTGTGTGCGGCGCCAGCCCATGGCCGCCGACGATCGAACGAAACAGGAGATGGGAATGTCGATCGCGCGCAAAGCTCTTATGATTCTTTTGCCGGCTGCTGTTGCGGCTATGAGCCTCGGTGCCGTCCCCGCCAGCGCTCGCGTCTCGGTGTTTGTGACCACTGCGCCGCCGGCGCCCCGTTACGAGCCCATTCCGCCACCGCATTTCCGTCATCCCGAACGCCATGCCTGGGTGCCGGGACATTGGGCGTGGAGCCACGGCCAGTATGTTTGGGTCAACGGTCACTATGGAAAGGTTCCCCTTGGTCTCGTGCGTTGGGAAGAGGGCCGTTGGGAGCGACAGGATCGCGGCTGGGTCTGGATTGACGGCCAGTGGCGCTAGTTTGCTGAATGTCAGCTGAATGAACTACTCATAAGTCCTTCATGTGCAAAAAGAATTTTGATTTTTCCGACGGACGTTGCGAGCCCTTCCGTTTCATTCAGTGCCGAGGGACCAGAAGCTCTCGGCACTGGGTTGAAAGGAGCCCATCATGTCTTTGAAGAGCCTTGCGCTAAAACTGTCCGTGCCCCTGTTTCTTGCGGCGGCGACCGCAACGACCGGCGCGTTCGCGGCGGGGCCCTATGATCGCGATCACCGCGACGTCTCTGTGAACGTCTATGTCCGCAAAGCGCCACCGCCTGTCCGCTATGAGCGGCCGTATAGCGCCTGGTCCTATGACCGGGCCGGCTATTACGGGAACCACAGTGCCTATCGTGCGTACCCGCCTCCTCGCGCCTATTGGCGGGGCGGTCATTGGGAACACAGACCTCAGGGTTGGGTCTATTTCGGCAGCACGTGGCGCTAACCGTTTCTGTTGACCAGGCCTCGCGCGGGACATCTCCCGCGCGAGGCTGTTTTCAGCGGCTCCCGAAGAGATGAAACAGGATAACCAGCCTCATATTCTCAATGCCGCATCGAACCTGTTGGGCATCTGTCTGGTGCTGGTCACCGGCTTGAAGGTCGCCAAGGCAGATATCGGCACCATGGCCGACGAGATCACACTTGGTGCGGCCATGGGGTTCCTCGGCAGCTGCGTGTTGTCCTATATTTCGATCCGTGGTGAGCGCAACACATCCAGGTACGAGCGCATTGCGGATATTCTGTTTCTGGTCAGCCTGGCCGCCCTCTCGGTGGCAATTCTGATTTTTGCGCTGGATCTGCATTAAGCTTTAGGACCGGGCGCTTGCGGATCGCGCCGAAAAGAGGCTATTCGGGCGCTATGAAACCTGCTGCGATGATCAGGATTGGCACCACCGAAATCGGCAACGCGCGTCCGCTCGCCGTCATTGCCGGGCCTTGCCAACTTGAGAGTCGCACGCACGCGCTCGAGATGGCGACGGCGCTCAAGGAGATTGCAGGCCGCCTCAAGCTCGGCGTCATTTACAAGACTTCATTCGACAAGGCGAACCGCACCAGCGGTGCGAGCGCACGCGGGATCGGACTCGATGCAGCTTTGCCGATCTTTGCCGAGATCCGCGAAAGCATTGGCTTGCCAGTCCTCACCGATGTGCATGAGCGCGAGCACTGCGCGCGCGCGGCGGAAGCGGCCGACGTGCTGCAGATCCCCGCGTTTCTCTGCAGGCAGACGGATCTTCTCATCGCGGCCGCCGAGACCGGCAAGGTCGTCAACGTCAAGAAGGGCCAGTTCCTGGCGCCCTGGGACATGAAGAACGTCGTGGCGAAGCTTACCGGTGCTGGGAATCCGAATGTCCTGGTAACCGAGCGCGGCGCATCCTTCGGCTACAACACGCTCGTGTCGGACATGCGCGCGTTGCCGATCCTGGCGGAGATCGGCGCGCCGGTGGTGTTCGACGCGACGCATTCCGTGCAACAGCCGGGCGGGCAGGGCACCACCTCGGGTGGTGAGCGGCGCTTTGTTCCGGTATTGGCACGCGCTGCGGTGGCAGTTGGTGTGGCGGCGGTGTTTCTCGAGACTCATCAGGATCCGGACAAGGCACCTTCCGACGGCCCGAACATGGTGCCGCTGAAGGATCTCGAACCGCTGCTGCGTGAGTTGCAGCAGTTCGATACGCTTGCCAAAGGGAGTGCTTGATTGATCAGGTAAGGAGCCGCTCTTTCGCGGGTTCTGGAGGGAGTGAGCAGGACATGACGTATCAAGGCGAATGTTTCTGCGGATCCGTGCGAATCGAGGTGACGGGCGAGCCCGAGGCGATGGGCTATTGCCATTGCCGTTCCTGCCGATCGTGGTCTGCCGGGCCCGTCAATGCATTCAGCCTGTGGAAGCCCGACGCCGTCCGTATTGTCGCTGGAGCGGAGCACGTAGCGTCCTTCCAAAAGACTCCTGTGAGCGACCGTGCGTATTGCTCCAAATGCGGGGGGCATTTGCTCACACGTCATCCGCCGCTTGGATTGGTCGATGTCTATGCGGCGACCATTCCGACGCTGCAGTTCAAACCGGCAGTGCATGTGAATTACGCCGAGACCGTCCTGCCGATGCGGGATGGGTTGCCCAAGCTCAAGGATTTTCCGAAGGAGCTCGGAGGCTCCGGAATTGTCCTGGCTGAATAGCTACTCCGCCGCTGATGTCGCAGGCTTGCTCCCTGCCGCCATCTTTTTTTCGTGATAGCGCGAGTGGTGATACGCGTAGGTCGCATAGACCACGAACCCAATCGCCATCCAGACAAACAGACGCAGCCACGTCTCCGGCGGCAATCCCGATACAAGGTAGAGACAGCCCAATACGCCGAGCGGCGCGGTAAGCCACCAGAGCGGTGTCTTGAAGACACGCGGGATTTCAGGGTGCTTGACCCTGAGATAGAACACGCCGCCGCAGATGAGCGCGAAAGCGAGCAGAGTGCCCATGGACACGAGCTTGCCTAGCACGTCGATGGGAAAGAGACCGCCCACCAGCGCCGCGGCGCCGGCCGTGATCGCCGTTCCCCAGACGGGCGTGCGCGTTTTCGGATTCACTTTGGCGAAGAGCGGCGGCAACAATCCATCGCGGGCCATGGCGTAGAAGACGCGGGATTGGCCATAGAGAAGAGACAGGATCGTCGATCCCAATCCGACGGCGACGCCTAAATTCACCACCTGACGCAGCCAATAGAGATCCGGGATGTTGGCAAGCGCGCGCGCCACGGGCGCGTCGTTGTTGAGCGTTGCGTACGGCGCAAGCCCGGTGATCACGAGCGCCATCAGAATGTAGAGCACAGTGCAAATTGCGAGCGCGCTCAAAATGCCGATCGGCATGTTCCGTTGCGGATTGCGTGTTTCCTGCGCGGCCGTCGAAACCGCTTCGAACCCGATATAAGCGAAGAAAATGACGCCCGCCGCGGCCACGATGCCTTGGTAGCCGAAATGCGATGGCTCGGTCGCGGTCGCCGGGATTTTATCGGGAATGAGCGGATGCCACAGACTGGGATCGATATAGGCGAGGCCGAACGCGATCACCATCACGACGATGGTGAGCTTGAGACCGACGATCAGGTTGTTGACGACAGCACTGTGGGCGATTCCCGCAATGAGAGCGCTCGCCATCAATCCGATGATCACCATGGCCGGGAGATTGAGAAATGCGCCCGTCGTACCGAACTTCTCGTTGTGGAAGCTGAACGGCGCATGGCTCCACTCATACGGGAGCGTCATACCGAAACCTTCCAGAAAATCGCGGAAATGGCCCGACCAGCCTGCCGATACCGTCGAGGCCGCGAGCCCGTATTCGAGGATCAGGTCCCACGCGACGATCCACGCGATGAACTCACCGAGGGTCGCATAGGTGTAGGTGTAAGCCGAGCCGGAGACTGGGATCATCGAGGCCAGCTCGGCATAGCAGAGCGCGGCGAAGGTACAGACAACGCCGGCGAGAATGAAGGAGAGCACGATGCCGGGGCCGGCGTTGATGGCGGCCTGCTGGCCGGTCAGCACGAAGATGCCCGCGCCGATGATGGCGCCAATGCCGATCGCGGTGACACTGAAGGCACCGAGCCCACGTTTCAGTGTGTTCGTCCCTTCCTCCGAGCATTGGGCGAGAAGAACATCGATCGGTTTTTTCGTGAAAAGCTTCTGCCTCAATTCGCCCATGGATTCTGCCCCTTCTCCTGACGAGGGAGTGAGCGTGCCTTGTGCGTTGCGATGCGGTCAAGCCGGAGGGCGACGGGCGGGCAAACTTTGCGCGGGCCAAATGGGGCGATGGCCCTCCAAGGTCCTGGAGAGCCATCGTCCAAAGGAAGCAGGTCGTGAGTGCGACGTGCCTTTTTATTCGGCAGCAACACGCGAGCCAGTGTGAAGCTGGTTGCGATAATTGCAGAGCCAGGTCGCCGACGAGACTTCGTCCTGTTGATAAAGCCGCAGGATTTCCCGGGTCTCGGTGTCTTCCTTGATCGCATCGACGATGTCGAGCACAAAGCTCACCACATGCGCTGGATCCGGTACGAGCTCATGGAGCCGCTCGACCTTGTCGGCATCTGAAACATCGGGGTTGCTCAAGTAGGCTTCGAGGTCGCGTTCGAAGGGTGTCAGGACGTGCCTGGGCTGGCCGCCGAGTTCAGCCAGGCGACGGCCCAAAGCGCGGCCGTGATAGGCCTCGCGCTCGGCGATGATCTTCAGGGCTCCGCGGAGCGTTGGATCCTTGCACTGAGTTATCCAGGTGGCGAAAGCGCCGCCGGCACAAGACTCGACGGCGCTGATCGAGTCGAGCGTCGCCATCAGGGCCTCCCGCTCGGAAGCGTACACCTTGTCGCACGCATGGAACTCGGCGGCTTTGGCCTGCTGCGAGGTCATGGGATCTCCTTTCCTCCAATCATTGGACTATCCGCGATAGTTGCGGGAGGAGCCTAGCACCCGTTGTAGGCTGCGTCGCTGCCCCTGCCGGCAATGGGCGGAAGAAAGTGAGGCCGCGGCAGGGGCTTGCCGCGGCCTCAAGTTGGCCCAGGGTTGGGCGGGGGTAAGCTCGTCAAACCGGTGTTCAAGATCTCCCGCCGCAGGGACCAACCATCTCTGCGGGAATCAACGGGGCAAGGGCGCGGGTCCGTCGCAGCTTTTCCTTTGCTCGCGGTTTCGTTATGTACGGGGCTTCCGTGGGATGATCGATTGAGGGCGGCATGACGGGCATCGTTGATATTCGGGCGCGCGAGATCCTGGACAGCCGTGGCAATCCCACTGTCGAAGTCGACGTTCTGCTCGAAGACGGTTCCGAGGGGCGGGCGGCCGTGCCGTCGGGGGCTTCGACAGGCGCCCATGAAGCCGTCGAGCTGCGCGACGGTGGACAGCGCTATGGCGGCAAAGGTGTGCTGAACGCCGTCCAGAATGTGAATACCGAGCTGATGGACGCGCTGGGTGGCATGGACGCCGAGGACCAGGCGCTGATCGATCAGACCATGATTGCCCTCGATGGCACCGACAACAAAGGGCGCTTGGGGGCTAACGCGATCCTCGGCGTCTCGATGGCAGTGGCCAAAGCAGCGGCCATCTCGGTGGGATTACCCCTTTATCGCTATATCGGCGGTGTCTCGGCACGCACGCTGCCGGTGCCGATGATGAACATCGTCAATGGCGGGGCTCACGCGGACAACCCTATCGACATTCAGGAATTCATGATCATGCCGGTGGCGGCGGAAGGTATCGCCGACGCGGTCCGCATGGGGGCGGAGATCTTCCACAAGCTTAAGTCTGAGCTGAAGGCGCGGGGGCACAACACGGGCGTGGGAGACGAAGGCGGCTTTGCGCCAAATCTCGCTTCGACCGACGAGGCGCTGGGCCTCATCATGACGGCCATCGAGAGCGCCGGCTATCGGCCCGGCGAGGACATTCTCCTCGCGCTCGATGCGGCTTCGACAGAGTTCTACAAGGCCGGCCGCTACGAGCTTGAAGGCGAAGGCAAGACCCTGAGCTCGGACGCCTTGGTCGACTATTACGCCGACCTCGTGCGGCGCTATCCCATCGTGTCGATCGAAGACGGCATGGCTGAGGACGATTGGGAAGGGTGGGCGGCCCTCACGGAAGCCTTGGGCGACCGCATCCAGCTCGTGGGCGACGATCTCTTCGTCACCAACCGGGCACGACTCGAGCGAGGCATCGAGGAGAGCGTCGCCAATGCCATCCTCGTGAAGGTGAACCAGATCGGTACTCTGTCCGAGACGCTGGAGGCGGTCGAGGCCGCGCACAAGGCGGGCTATCGCGCGGTCATGTCGCACCGCTCGGGCGAAACCGAGGATGCCACGATTGCAGACCTCGCCGTCGCCACCAACTGCGGTCAGATAAAGACAGGCTCGCTCGCCCGCTCCGACCGGCTCGCAAAATATAACCAGCTCATTCGCATCGAAGATGCGCTTGGACCGCAGGCCTATTACCCCGGCCGCTTGGCGCTCAAGCGATAAAGGCTGAAAAGCACGGCCCCGATTTGTTCCGGGCCACCTATGTTGACGGCGTCAACATAGGTTTCAGGGCCATGTCGCCGGAACGAAGCAGGGCCGAACGAGCAAGGGTGGGCGTCAGATCGCGACGGGCGATGACTGCCCGTGACGCAGGTTGCGGACGCGCTGGCGGAGCTTGATCGGAATAGCCCAAAGCGCGAGGAAGATCGCGAGCTGCATGAGTGTCGGACGGCCGCGCTGGATAGCGCGCTTGAGTAGAAAGAAAAAGCCGGAATAGTCGCTATCGACCGCTGCGACCGGCGCAATCATGATCAGGCAGAACCCGCTATACGCGCGCGGCGTGATCAGAGGGCCGAGGTTTTCGATCCAGTCGATCGAGGGGCGCCACTTGAAGGTCGCGCTCAGGGATTCGCGCTGCTCTTCGGTGTGAATGATCACGAGAGCTTCGGGAACCGTCACGACCTCCGCATGCCGGGCTTTCGTCGCCTTGATCAGCAGATCCCAATCCTCATGCTGGTGGATCGACGGGAATTTGAATTCGTTGAACAGCCAACGCGGCATCATGATTGACGTCGTCTGGCAGAAAGTCTCCCCTCTAAAGAATGACCTGCGGTCGAACATGTACTCGTCGAAAGGCTGCGTGCCGTCATAGATGCGCCGCGGCCAGATGAACCGTGTCTTGGGCGTGACGATATGGCTCAGACATGTGACGACGACCGCACGTTCCGGCGAGCCCGCCATGGCGAGCTGACGCTCGAGCTTGGTGGGCAGCCATTCGTCGTCATCGTCGAGAAAAGCGATCCAGGCGCCGCTCGCCGCGGCGACGCCGATGTTGCGCGCTTCGGGGCCCCCGCGCGAGATCTCGTTGTGGATAACCTTGACACGCTTATCGGTCTGCGCCTTCAGCAACTCGAGCGTCTCGGCGTTCGGGCCGTCGACGACGACAATGACCTCGAAATCCCCGTGGGTCTGGGCAAGCACGCCCTCCAACGCCCGCATGCAGAGCTTCGGCCGTCGGCAGGTGGGAATGATCACGGAGACGAGGGGCATCGAAAAAATACCGTCTTAGGGATCCTGAAGGCCTTGCTGCAGCCGGTCGGGCCGGTGCTGTCACGCGTGATTTCAGGGCTGCAGGAACCATGCCCGCGCAGGCCTGCTTCAAAACGGGACATGACACCTTTTAAGCCCACCGATACAAGTCTTGTGGCATTGTCTTAAGCAACAATGTCCTAACGGCTCCATGGCACGCGGCTTGCCTGCGTTGCGGAACTGCTGATCGGCGCCGGTGTCTTCGATATCGCCGCGTCTCAACAAGGGAAACGGTTGTGATGATCAAGCCCTCGGCCGCCGAATTCATCGGCCGCTTCGATGTCGGCTACAACAGCGGGACGAACAGCTTTCGTGCCAAAAGGTTTCGGATTTTCCTCGATCTCGTGGCCGAGGTCCAGGCGCGCCAATCCGTTTGCCGGATCATCGATATCGGCGGGACCGTCGGCTATTGGGAGGCCTTTCTCCCGGACTATGCGACCCGGCCGATCGAGATCACGATCGTCAATCTCTACGCAGAGGAGGCGGTCAAAGGTAACATGCGCGTCGTGCGCGGGGATGCATGCAAGATCGATAGCTTCGCAGACAACGCGTTCGATATCGTCCATTCCAATTCGACGATCGAGCATGTCGGAGGCTGGTCCGACATGAAGTCGATGGCCCGCGAGGTGCGTCGTCTGGCGCCGGCGTACTATCTCCAGGTGCCGTATTTCTGGTTCCCCATGGAGCCGCATTTCCAGACCCTTTTCATCCACTGGCTACCCCGGTCGGTTCAGCTGTCGATGATCATGAAGCGTAGACGCGGCCATTGGGATCGGGCCCGGACGGTGAACGAGGGGATGATCGCGGTCGACGGCGCGATCCTGCCGGACCGGCGCATGGTGGCGGAGTTGTTCCCCGATGCCGAAATCCGGTCCGAACGCTTTTTTGGCCTCACGAAATCGCTGATCGCGCTTCGGAGGCCCCTTTTGACAACCCCCGAAGCCGCGCGGTAACACCTAGTCCGTACTAAGGCCTCACCGAGATCGCGATGCCCATCATCAATCCCGCCATACAGCGCCACTGGATCGCGCCCCGCTACAGCCGGGTGTTCGACGGGTTCGAATGGTGTTTCTGGATTTTCGCGATGCTTTATGCCTCCGGCGCGATCTTTACGCTCGCGATCGTGGGCAAGCCGCTGGTCGCGGTGCTCGGCGAACGCACCGATGCGCAAGAGCACAACTCGCTGGTTCAGATCTTCTGGGTCGGGATCTACTCCATTTTTCTTCTGTTTGCCACCTGGCGATTGCCTTCGGTCTATCCGGTTCTCAAGCGCAATGCCGGCATCCTGATCCTGCTGCCGCTCGCCATCATGGCGTCCTCTTTGGCTGCGTATGAAGTCGACATCAGCCTTCGGCGTTCGGTGGGGCCAATCATGCTCACGCTGATGGGGATGTACCTCGCCGTTAGATATCGGTTGAAAGATATCCTCTTCATGGTCGCGGTCATCCACGCCATCGAGATCTGGTCGAGCGTGTTCACGCTTCTGTTTCTCGGCAGCGAGGGCGTGATGTCGGTCGAAAATCCCGGAACCTGGGCCGGCAGCTTCATTCACAAGAACGGTTTGGGCCACGCCGCGGCACTGGCCATCTTTATGTTCGGCTACATGGGCCTGCGGACTCATCATTTGGTCAAAGCCTTCTGGATAGGCTCGATTCCGGTGTGCTTCATCCTGATGATTGGCGCGCATTCGACGACGGCCCTTCTCGTGGTGGCGGGCCTCACCGCCATTTTGGTGTTGCTCAGATCGATGAAGCGGCGCAGCGATGATTTCTCAATTATCATCTTCACGGTCATTCTCGTCGTCGCGATCTGTATTCCATTGATTGCGACGTTCTACACGCAGATCCTAGAAGCGTTGGGCAAGGATCCGACCCTTACGGGACGCACGACGCTTTGGGCCCTCGGCATCGAGTCCATCGTGCATCGACCGTTCTTCGGATATGGCTACGGAAATTTTTGGGAAAGCCCGGTTCCTTACGGCGGCCGCAGCGTCCGCGCGCAGGTGGGGTGGTATGCGCCTCACATGCACAACGGCTGGCTCGAGATGCTGGTCGATATCGGATTTGTCGGCGTGCTCATCTACGCGCGGCTTTTTTTCGGCACGCTTCAGCAGGCGCTTGCGGCGGCGCGCAAGACCATCGACGCAGATTATTTCATGATCATTCTGTTCTGCTTCTACCTCCTGATCGCCAGCGTTTCGGAAGCGGCCTTGTTGCGCAATGATGTTCGCCACATGTGGCTGACGGCGTTTTTCGTCGCCTGCCAGACCCAGCTTCTGGCCCTGAGAAAAGGGCCGGAACATCCCGAAATGATAGGGCCGGCGCGCTTCCAAAGAGTGGTCCGATCAGGACGCGCCGCGCGCTGAACATCGCTGCTGATTAACTGGGCAGGCTCGACGGGCGCGCTTCTTTTTTCGCCATCCGATCCATCCTCGAGACCCGAGCCACCGCTTTGCTTCGCGTATCCGGTCAAAAATCTCCTGCAACTTCATAACTTTCTTACGGCCGCGAACATGGGGATGGTCTAGCTCTTGTCAGGCCCGTATTGTGCAAGGCTGTTAACCTAAGATCCCAGTGGGTTCGCTGGGACGGGGGGCGTGGCGAGTTGGGGGGAGCGCATGGCGGGGAATAGTGCTGCGGGCTGGTATTTGAGCCTTGGCCCGTATGGGACGACGGGATGGGACGGGGTCACGATCGGCTTCGCCGCTGGCCTCGTCGTCCTTATGCTGATCCTGCTGGTGGCAGCCTCACGGCCGCGCAAGATGCCGCGCCCGGCTCTGGTTTGGGCGGCGCGAGGCGGGAGCCCCGGCGCGCTGCCGGTGGCCGCTAAAGGGCCATTCGCCATCAACGCAACGGTTCGGCCCAAGCCTGTAGTGATATCCCGCCGCAAAGACCCAATGGTGGTCCGAAGCGGCTATCGGCGAATTGGCCCTCAGGTGTTGCCGGCGACGGCTCCACGGTCGACTGCTCCGGGCTTGAGCAAGTTCGTCGCCCGCCGCAAGGGACGTCCCTAACGCGCTTCCCGAATTCAAATGGCCAATTAGGCTCCGGAGACGAGGTGGGCGCGAACCCATCTCAGGATCCGCGGCACGGCTCGTGGATAATGGAGCAAGTAGCGGCGCCACAGCCGACGTGGCTCGCTGCAGAGCCGATAAAGCCACTCGAGACCCACGCTTTGAAGCCATTCCGGCGCACGGGGAATGACGCCGGCCAAAATCTCGAAGGAGCCGCCAACACCCATGCAGACGAGGCCAGGGCATTGTTGCCGAAGGGCCTGGCAGACGTAGTCCTGCTTGGGGACGCCGAGGGCAACCAGCAGAAGCTGGCAGCCGCTGGCGTTGAGCTTGGCAGCGATGTCGTCGAGTTCGTTCGGAGTCACGACGCGCTGGTCGAGAAACACGATCCGCTCCCGCGGAATCTTTAGCTCTGCGAGCGCAGCTTCCACCGCCACGCCGCCCAGAATTCCGAGACGGCCCGAAAAATACTTAAGAAAATGGGCCGTTAGGTCGACGCCGCAGCTTCGGCTGGGGATAGACCGGGCTTTTCCACGCAAATGCGACAGCCATACGATGGGCAGGCCATCGGCCACGGCCCAGTCGACGTCCCGGAGAAGCGTCTGATAGGCCTCGTCGGTGGCCATTCGAGCCACCATTTCGAGGTTGAGGGTCATAACCCATTGGCCACGGCCGGTTAGCGCCGCGGTGCTAATCACTTCAGCGTTATCGCAAAATTCGCCGTTGGATACCTTCAGACCGAGAATGTCCAGCGTGCTAAGACTCCGCTGCACTTTCACGACCTGCACCGGGTCGGCAGAAAGCGGCCCAACTTGTGCTGGGGTGGTGTCCAAGGCAGCTCTCGGACTGGCGGCAGGGCCCATGATTGTCCCGACTCTAACTTTGCGCAGACTATCTATTACAGCTTGGGGCAAGCGCTGTCACCAAGTTAACCTTCTTGGATAGCTTGTAGTGTTCCGAGGATGGTAGTGAAAATCTTGATATTTTGGTTTAGAGATTAGGCGTATAAGGCGCCAATTTGACAAAAGGGAAGCAGTCGAATGGTGTTGGGGCGTATTTTTGCGCGGGGATCTGATCCCAAGTCGCAAGCCCAAGGCCCTCAGGCGGGGCGTGTCGGCCGTTCTGCGTGTCCGGCGGGGGTGCGTATTTACGCTATTGGCGATGTCCACGGCCGACTCGACCTGCTCAATCTCCTCCACAAGGAGATCGTGAAGGACGCGGCCTCCGCCAATCGGCTTCAAAAGTTTATCGTGTATCTCGGGGATTACGTTGACCGCGGACTGGAGTCCAAGGGCGTCATGGATGCGCTGCTGGCCGGACCACCGCCCGGGTTCGAAGCCGTCTACCTCAAAGGCAATCACGAGCAGGCCATGCTCGAGTTTCTCGGGGATGCGGCAGTTGGGCATTCCTGGCGGAATTTCGGCGGGCTCGAGACGTTGTTCTCCTATGGAATTGGGGATGCCGCGCGGCTCTCGACGGATGAGGATTTCGAGCGCGCGAGGCTGAAACTCGTTGAGGTCCTGCCGCCCAACCACCTCGAGTTCCTTCAAACCCTGGAGATTGCGATTACCCTTGGGGATTATTGCTTCGTCCATGCCGGGGTGCGTCCCGGGGTTCCGTTGTCGCGTCAGAGCGAGGAGGACTTGCTTTGGATCCGGGAGGATTTTCTGGACTCGCGTGAGAACTTCGGCAAAGTCATTGTTCATGGCCATACGCCGGTGCCGGACCCGGTCGTGCGGCCGAACCGCATCGGCGTCGATACCGGAGCCTATCTCACCGGAACGTTGACCGCCGTGGTTCTCGAGGGAACGACCCAACGCTTCCTGCAATCCCGAACGAACTACGCCCAGGCAGTCTAGCCGGCACAGGCCTTGCTGAAACAGGATAGGTTAGTCGGGCGCAACGTCCCGAAACGACGTCACGTGCCAAAGCAGGACGGGTCCCGTCCCCGTATCATTTCGGAACCGAGCGTCCATGCTTCTCAAGAACAGCGTCATCTATCTGATCGGACGCATAATTCCCTCGGCGATCAACTTTTCGCTTGTGGCGCTTTACACGCGCCTTATGGGGCCGGACGAGTACGGCAAATACGCAAGCGTCGTGGCGGCCGGGATCATGGGGTTCAATCTCGGCTCCATGTGGCTGAACATGGCGGCGTTGCGCCTCTATGCGAAGAACGACGACAAGAAACCGTTGTTGTGGAGTCTGTTTGTTGGGTTTTCCGCAGTCATCGGGATTGGCATCGTCGTCTCGGCCGGCATCGCCCTGTGGCTCGGTACCGTCGAGCAGGCTGTGTTGGTCGTCCTAGGGTTTCTGTTGTTCGCGGGCACGGCGTGGTTCGAGTTGAATCTGCATCTCATGCAGGCGCGTCTCGAGGCCATGAGCTACGTCGTCCAGAACATCGCGCGGACCGCGTTAGGTGGTCTGATCGGCGGCCTGCTCGCCTGGGCGGGGTGGGGCGCGCAAGGCATTCTGATCGGTACCATCCTAGGGCTCGTCATTCCCGCGATTCCGATGACCATCCGGCAATGGCGCGAGCTCGAGGTCCGTCGACGTCATCCCGAAGCGATGCGGGAGGTCTTGGAATATGGCATTCCGCTCTCGATGAGCTTTGCCGTCCAGTCCGTCGTCAACGTCACGGATCGATTTCTCGTCCTGGCGATCAACGGCACCACGGCCCTCGGTCTCTACGCGGTAGGATACGATCTGGCGGACCGGATCATCCGCGCGCTGTCTCAGCCCTTGGGTGCTGCGTCGCTTCCTCTAGCGATTGCCCGGCTGGAAAAGGAAGGGCCCGAAGGAGCGCGCGAGCAGTGCAAGCAGAATCTCGTGGTCCTTCTGTTGCTGGCGCTTCCGGCCTGTCTGGGTCTGATCGCGATCACGCCCGATCTCGTGGATATCGTCGTCGGCGCCGAGTACCGCGAAAGCTCGAAGCAGATCGTCCCTATCATCGCATTGACCAGCATCGTCATGATGCTGCGCGGCAACTATCTCGATCATGCCTTTCATCTGGGCATGCAGCCGCGCCGTCAGCTCGTTACGTCGAGCATCGTCGCGGTCACGAATTTTGTGTTCGGCTTCATGCTGGTCCACAGATATGGCGCCGTGGGGGCCGCTTATGGCGCCCTCCTGGCGTATACGCTCGCCTTCCTGATCAGCTTGTTCCTAGGACGCAAAGTGTTCCCGCTGCCCTTGATGCCGGTCGAGGTCTTAAAGATCACCGCGGCGGCCGTCCTGATGATGCTGGTCGCACGCTATTTGCAAGTTCCGGGCGGAGAGCTCGTGAATCTGCTTGTGAAGACCGCTTCGGGCGCGGTCGTTTATATCGGGCTCATTTTACTTTTTGACGTTAACGGCATGCGCCGGCACCTGTTGAAATTCGGACAACGCTGGCAGTTGAAATTCAGTCGCTAGAGACGGCCAATTGAAATTCAATCGTTAAAGTCCGTGGGTGGTGGGGAATTGCGTCGATGGTACCGCTTACAAAGGTTTTGCTGATCGGGGTGGATTCGGCAGATCCTGATCTCATCGAGCGCTGGGGCGCGACGGGGGATCTTCCCAATCTCATGAAGTTGCGGGCGCGCTCGGCCTGGAGCCGCGTGACCAACTCGCATGCCGGTATCGACGCTGGCTCCGCGTGGCCGACCTTCAATTCGGGCCTCAACCCCGGCCGTCAGCCTCAATACGAGGGCATGCGCTATTTCAATCCGAAGAACTACGAGGACAGCTATTACGCGCCGGACGAAGCGGCGAGCGTATTCTGGCAGGATCTGAGCAAAGCTGGATTACGTTCTTTCGTTATGGATGCGCCTTTCGCGCATCTGGATCCCAGGATCAACGGGGTTCAGATCGTAGATTGGGCGCCGCATGACTCACCCCATCCCGGTGGGCGGTACCGCTTCGCGACCCAGCCCGAAAGCGTGGCCGAAGAAGTCCTGGCGCTGGTCGGCCCGGATCCCGCGGGCGGCATCGATTGCGACAGCTACTTGTGCGAGACCATCTCCGACTACAAGCGCTTCATCCAAATCCACACCGATCGCATTCGCAAGAAAGCGGAGCTGGCCAAGCACTATCTCGCCAAGGGCAAGTGGGATCTGTTTTTTGTCGTTGTCGCCGATCTGCATTGCGCCGGCCATCATCTCTGGCACATCAACGATCGCGCCCATCCGCGCTACAGCAAGCAATACGAGGACGCGCTTGGTGAGCCGTTGCGCACGATGTATCGCGAAATGGATGCCTTTGTCGGCGAGCTTCTGACAATGGTCGATGACAGCACGCTCCTCGTGTTCTATGCGAGCCACGGCATGGGACCGCAGTACACCGGGACGGGACTTCTCGATCGCATCCTTTACCACATCGAGCGGGGGGTGCGCCGCAACACGTCGGGCAAGACGCTGAAAGGCCGTGCACGGAGCGTATGGCGCTCCATTCCGCCTGATTTGCGTGCGAAGATTAACCCGGTCAAGAAACGCCTAGGGGCCCCGCTAATTCACGACGTGTTTCTGCCGGATCGCGACAAGCGCAAATTCTTCGAGGTCTATGCGACGAATGGGGCGGGCGGTGTTCGCGTCAATCTCAAGGGCCGCGAAGCTTACGGCATCGTCGATCCCTCGGATTACACGAGACTTCTTGATGAGCTGGAGAAGGACCTGAGAGAAGTCATCAATCGGGAGACCGGCGAACCTTTGATTTTGAACTTCAACCGTCCGCAGGAGGTCTATCCGGGGCCTTACGCGGCCGGATTGCCGGATCTGGTGGTCGACTGGAATCGCAACAACGCCATCCAGGTCGTCTATTCCGACAAGATCGGAACCATCTGGCAGGAATATGCCAATGCGCGGACGGGCGACCACACGTCCGAAGGCATGTTCTTCGCCACCGGCCACGCTGTGCCACCGGGCCGGCTCAACCACAACGTGGCAGCGGTCGATTTCGCGCCGACCATCCGCTCGATCTTCGGCCTGCCGTCGGGAGCCACTGACGGCGAAGCGATCGGTGCGCTCGTTCGCGGCCCGCTGGCGGTGGCGCGGGGTTGAACCGAGCGTTGCGTCAGGCTTTCATGAGACGCGCATATTCGTTCAGGTGGTGGTCGGCGTTGCCGAACAGCTTCTCGATGACGACGAGCCGCTTGAAGTAGTGACCCACCGCCAGCTCGTCGGTGACGCCGACGCCGCCATGCAGCTGGATCGCCTGACCTCCCACGTAGAGCGCGGCCTGGCCGATATAGACCTTCGCCGCGGCCACTGCCTTTTGGCGCGCGAGCGCCCCGCCATCGGTCACGGCCTCCACGGCGCGGACGAGTGTCGAGCGTGACAGCTCTATGCGAACCAGCATGTCGGCGATCCGGTGCTGGAGCGCCTGGAACTCGGCGAGTGCGGATCCGAACTGCCGCCGGGTCTTGAGATAGTCGACGGTCGTCCAGAACGCTTTCTCCATGAGCCCCAGCGCCTCGGCGAGCGCGCCAACAATGACGTGTTCGGTGGCGTGGACGAGCGCGGGGTAAGCGCCTCCCAATGTGCCGAGCAGAGCCTCTTCGCCGACCGCCACACCCTCGAAAATAATGTCCGACGCCTGATGATTGTCGATGGTTCGACAGTCTTGGCAGACGAGGCCCGCGGTCTCACGAGGCACGAGAAAAAGCGAAATGCCGTCCGTATCGGCATTCGCACCCGAGGTGCGCGCGCTCACGATATAGGCATGCGCCAACGGTCCGCCTTGCACCAGCGTTTTCTTGCCGTTGAGCACATAGCCTTTGCCGCGGTGCTCCGCGCGTGTCGACACCCAGGAGACCTGGCCACGCGCGGGCGGCTCGTCGTGGGCTACAGCGTAGATCGTCTCGCCCGCGATCAGTCCCGGCAACATATCCTTCCGTTGGGCCTGGCTCGCGCCTTTGTCGATCAACTGCGCGGCAAACACGGCAGTGCCGAGATATGGCTCGACGACAAGGGCGCGCCCAAAGCTCTCGAGCACAAGGGCCGTGTCCTCGGCCGAGCCACCGAGGCCATCGACATCCTCAGGTAGGCCCGCACCGAGCCAACCCATCTCGGCGAAGGTTTTCCAACTCGCCCTCATGGACTCGAGCCCTTTGGCGAGGGCTTTTCTGCGCGTGTCGAAGGTGTAGTCGCGCTCGGTGAAGCGATCGATGCTTTCCTTCAGGAGCTTGCGATCATCCGACAATTCGGACGCGGTCGTGTGCTCGGGCATCGAGAAGATGGTCTTGCCGATGATGTTTCGTTGGATTTCGTTCGAGCCGCCATAGATCGTCGCGGCGCGGCGATAGAAGAAGGTTGACGTCATATCGGGTGCCCAAGAAGGCCCTGGAAGCTTTGGATCGTTGTCGGATGTTTTTGCGTGCTGCTGCGGATAGAGCACGGTGCCGTAGGGGCCGAGGGCTTCGACGAGCAGCTCGGAGTTCGTCTGCATCAGCTCCGTGCCGCGAATTTTCAGGACGTTTGGGATCGGCAGCGGGCTGGAATGGTCATGACCGCGCGAGAGCTCGCGAAGCACCGAACCTTCCAGTGCCAGCGTATCGATTTCGGCCTGAGCGATCCGATTGGCGAAGCTCGGATGCTCGAGCAGGGAGCGGTCGCCGATCCGTTCGCGTTTGGCAATGTCTTTCAGCATTGCGATATCGCGTTTGTTGCGCGGAACTTCCGCGCTGAAGGTCCGCTCGTTGGCGAGCAGAAACTTCGCATAAGTCCACCCTTTGCCTTCCTCTCCGACTAGGTTGGCCGCGGGCACGCGCACATTGTCGAGAAAGACCTCGGCGAGCGAGTAGCCCTCATCCAGCGACAGGATGGGGCGAATGGTGACGCCGGGCGCTTTGGACGGCACCAAGAGAAATGAAATGCCGGCCTGCGCCTTGACCTCGGTGTTGGTGCGCACGAGACAGAAGATCCAGTCCGACATGAACGCATTCGTCGTCCAAATCTTCTGGCCGTTGACGATGTAGTCGTCGCCGTCGCGGACGGCACGGGTCCGCAAGGACGCGAGGTCCGAGCCTGAATTGGGCTCGGAAAAGCCCTGTGCCCAATAGACTTCGCCCTTGACGATGGGAGGCAGGAATTTCTGCTTCTGAGCCTCCGATCCGAAGGTGTAGATGACCGGCCCGACCAGGGTGATGGCCTGGAGGTTGTAGATGGGGGCGCCGGCCATGAGGCACTCCTCCTCGAACAGGTGGAGTTGCAGCGCGGACCATCCGGTCCCGCCATATTCTTTTGGCCAATGAGGGACCGACCAGCCCTTTTTCGCCAGAATGCGGGTCCACTCGAGCATTTCATCGCGCGTGGGATGTGTCGCGGTGCGGGTGCTCCGGACCAATTCGGGCGGCAGATTTTTCGCGAGGAACTCGCGAACCTCCTCGCGGAAGGCCTCGTCCTTGGCGTCAAGCTGCAATTTCATCTGAAAGGCGCTCCTGGCGTTTTCGAATTCGGTCAACGGGGTGCACCTTGAGGAGGGCTCACCACATCGTTGAAAAGGAAGCCGGTCGGCCTGGCCGTTCGGGCCAGCATAACGGCGGATCAGGGGGTTTCCTAGCGGGCCTTGGGGCCACGTTTCAAGGCCTTAGTCCTTGTCCGGGTCCTTCGCCTGAAGGGTAAGTTCCGCGGCTTGGTTTGAAGCGACGGCTTCAGGGTTCGGAAGCCCAAGCTGACGCGCGCGCTCGGCGAGGCGCTCATAATATCGGCGAAAGAGCTCGATATCCTCTTCTGACAGCTCCTCCAGATCGAGCAACGCGTCGTTGGCTTCTTTGGTCACCCGGATCAGCTCGTCGAGCTTGACCTGCAACGCCTTCGAGTCGCGGTTCTGGGAATTCTGCAGCAGGAACACCATGAGGAACGTGATGATGGTGGTTCCGGTGTTGATGGTGAGCTGCCAGGCATCGGAGAAGTGGAGAATGGGACCCGTGAGCGCCCATACGATGATGACCGCGCAGGCGGCTCCGAAGGTCAGCGGCCGTCCGGCCAAGTGAGCGGCTTTGGTCGCAAACCGCGAAAACGCCCCGTTCCAAGTCATGGACGCCCCTGCGAGGATTCAACTTCCGAGAGTATAACGCCACCCGGCAGCCGCGTTCCTAGGGATTTGTAGGCTGCCCGCCCGACGGGCCGTTGTGCTAGACCTCGGGTCTTCCTCGCGACTCGACAGGTCTCCCTTGAGCAAGCCCCTCGACCCCGATGATATCCGCCCGACGCGCCTCACGGAGGCTCTGGGCGAGCGCTACCTGGCCTACGCGCTGTCGACCATCACCAGCCGTGCGCTGCCGGACGTGCGCGACGGCATGAAACCTGTCCAGCGGCGCATTCTCTATGCGATGCGCGAGCTGAAAATGAACCCGACTCAAGGGTTCAAGAAATGCGCGCGTGTCGTGGGCGACGTCATCGGCAAATACCATCCGCATGGCGAGCAGGCCGTCTACGAGGCGCTGGTGCGCCTCGCGCAGGATTTCGCCTATCGCTATCCCCTCGTTGAAGGTCAAGGCAACTTCGGCAATATCGACGGCGATAACGCCGCGGCGATGCGCTACACCGAAAGCCGGTTGAGCGACGCGGCCATGGCGCTGCTCGACGGTATCGACGAGGACACGGTCGATTTCCGGCCCACCTATTCCGGCGAGGACCAGGAGCCGGTCGTGCTTCCGGCGGCATTCCCCAATCTGCTCGCCAACGGTGCGAGCGGCATCGCGGTCGGCATGGCAACCAGCATCCCGCCCCACAATGTCGCGGAGATTTGCGCGGCGTCGCTGCATCTCATCAAGGCGCCGAACGCGAAGGTGGAGACGCTGCTTCAGCATCTGCCTGGCCCCGACTTTCCGACCGGCGGCATCATCGTCGATGGACCCGAGACGATTGCGGAAGCCTACCGCACCGGCCGCGGCGGCCTGCGCCTTCGCGCGCGCTGGGAGAAGGAGGAGGGCACGCGCGGCAGCTACGTCATCGTCGTCACCGAGATTCCGTACCAGGTTCAAAAGTCGAAGCTCATCGAAAAGATCGCCGAGCTGATCGAAAGCAAGAAGCTACCCTTGCTCGAGGATGTGCGTGACGAGTCGACCGACGACGTACGTCTCATCCTGGAGCCGAAGAGCCGCAACGTCGACGCGGATCTCCTGATGGAGGCCCTGTTCCGCCAGACAGATCTCGAAACCCGCGTCTCCTACAACATGAACGTGATCGATGCGAACGGCGTGCCGCGTCTCATGGATCTGAAGGAGATTTTACGCGCGTTTCTCGATCATCAGCAGGTCGTACTGGTCCGGCGCTCGAAGTTTCGTTTGGGCAAGATCGAGCATCGCCTCATGGTGCTCGAAGGCTATCTCATCGTTTACCTGAACCTCGACGAAGTGATCCGGATCATTCGCGAGGAGGACGAGCCGAAGCCCGCCTTGATCAAGCGCTTCAAGCTCAATGATGAGCAGGCCGAAGCCATTCTCAACATGCGCCTGCGTTCGTTGCGCAAGCTCGAGGAAATGGAGCTGCGCACCGAGCACAAGCAGCTCTCGGCCGAGGCCAAGTCGCTCCGTGGACTGATCAAGGACGAAGGCGCGCAATGGATGCGCGTCTCGGAGGATCTGAAAGCGCTGAAGGAGCGCTTCGGTCCGAAGACGGCGCTCGGTAAGCGACACACCCAGTTCGGTACGGCGCCCGTCGTCGCGGTGGATGTGGAAGAGGCGCTCGTGCAGCGCGAGCCCATTACGGTTTTATGTTCGGCGAAGGGGTGGATCCGCGCGCTCAAGGGACATGTCGAGCCCGGCGGCGATATCAAGTACAAGGAAGGCGATCGCGCGCGCTTCTGGATTCATGCCGAAACGACCGACAAGCTGCTTCTGCTTGCGACCAGCGGGCGCTTCTTCACGCTTGCCTGCGACAAGCTGCCAGGCGGGCGCGGCCATGGCGAGCCGGTTCGCCTCATGGTCGACATGGGCGATGCCGAGGACATCGTGTCCCTCCAGATCCATGTGCCCGGCCGCAAGCTGCTGGTGGCGTCGACGGCCGGAAACGGCTTCATCGTCGCCGAGGACGAGGTTGCGGCGCAGACCCGCAAGGGCAAGCAGGTATTGAATGTGGGCGCCGGCGAAGAGGCCAAGGTGTGCGCGCCGGTCGAAGGCGAGCTCGTCGCCGTGATCGGCGAGAACCGCAAGCTCATCATCTTCCCGCTGTCCGACGTCGTGGAGATGACGCGAGGGCGGGGCGTCCGCCTGCAGCGCTACAAGGACGGCGGCCTTTCCGATGCCAAGGTCTTTTCGCGCAAGGACGGGCTCACCTGGATCGACGGAAGCGGACGGACGCAAAGCGTCGAGAAGCCCATGGAATGGCTGGGCGAACGCGGGCAGGCGGGCAGGCTCGCGCCCAAGGGGTTTGCCAAGACGAACACCTTCAGCCCGAAATAGGGCGAAGGGCTCAGTTGTCGGTGTTGAGGCCCTGGCCAGCATCCAGGGCGTCGAGGCGCTCCTGCGCCTCGGACAAATCGTTCTGCCAGCCGATGTTTTCGGGCTCGTGGTCGGCAACCGGCCGCAGGATGGCGATCGCAGCGCGGTATTCTTGGCGGGCGTCGGGCAGACGGGCGGTTGACTCGGCCAGAAGGCCCAGCGCCATGTGCGTGACATAGATCTCCCGGCGCGTCGCGGTGTCCGCCAGGTCACGCTCGCTCAAGGCTTCCAGGACTTCGAGACGCTTCCGGTAGGCCTCGGCCGCCCCCGGAAGGTCGCCATTGGCGATCTTGGCCTTAGCGGCGGCCGCTTCGGAGGCTGCCTGTTCGGTCAGGTCGGCGCGGGTTTCAAACGCCGGACCGGCCCAGCGTCCGACAGCACCTAGGGACTGACCGACGGCTTCGCGGAGACCGGCGCGATAGGGGTTGCCGATCGTGTAGAGCGCGGCGAAAGAAACAATGGCATAGAGGGCGATCAAAAGAACGACCACAGCCCAGGGCATTCTACGCATTTGCCGGGGCTCCACCGTGAGGTTATCGGAGACGATGGAAGCTTCCATCACCTGGGTCGCGGCTTTCCAGAGGGTCATCGGCCGGGTTCCCCGGTGAAAAAGAGCCGGGACCATATGACTGCCACGCGAAGGAATGATGACAGCGCGCCCCTCAATCGGTCTCGAGGGGCACCCAGCCTTCAGGGTCCAAGGACTCGAGCGGTGCGAAGCGGGCCTTGTAGCTCATCTTCTCGCTGCCTGGCACCCAGTACCCGAGATACACGTAAGGAAGGCCCCGGGCCGTGGCACGGGCCACATGATCCAGAATGATGAAGTTACCGAGGCCCCGGCGC